>Ga0180301_10000124_pt1 | contig 55434 bp, 57 predicted proteins | sample GuaBasSediGuay16_FD_121797 | JGI IMG/M metagenome (GOLD analysis project Ga0180301, IMG submission 121797) | Subseafloor sediment microbial communities from Guaymas Basin, Gulf of California, Mexico - Guay16, Core 4569-2, 12-15 cm | ecosystem: Environmental > Aquatic > Marine > Hydrothermal... | reverse complement strand
TTACACCCCTAATGCACCAAGTACTCGATAGAGGATACCTAAACCACACATCCCTAAGCTCGATCAATAGGTCTCTTGACGAATTTCGATATTGCATCTCTAACAGCCTCCACATTAATTAAGTACTCTGGTAGTAGACCAGCAGTATACAACCTATACACTAACTCAAGGTACTCACTATACCTACCAAGAATATCATGTACTTCAGATCGAGAGAGAACTTCAGGTAGAGTACCTCTTGCAACAATGCTCCCTCTACATAGCACTATTACCTCATCGACAAAGCTAGCTAACTCATCTAGCCTATGCTCAGCAATTACAATACAGATACCGTACTCATGTGCAAGTTCCTTTAGGAGCCTTGCCACTGTGATTCTACTCTCGACGTCCAACGTGGAGAAAGGTTCATCGAGAAGAATGATCTTTGCACCTTGGATTGCTGAGCTAGCAATAGCAACCTTAACTCTAGTACCTGAACTCAGGTGAGAAACATTATCGGTGAAGAAAGATTCGATATTGAGTTTGCTAGCTATATCAGATGCCTCTAGAGCATTTGATAGAATGAGTTCATCGCCAACAGTGGGTGCTACTATGGAGAGAGTAGGGTCTTCAGAGAGGTATGCTACAGCTCCGGAGAGGGCACTAGGTCCCTCAGTACTGGGGCACTTACCAAGTACAGTGACCTCACCACGAACCTCACCAGGGTATAGATGAGGTATGAAACCACAGAGTACACGTAGGAGAGTTGTCTTACCACATCCATTAGGACCGAGAAGAAGGTACACTCGACCACTACACAACTTAAGTGATATACCCCTAAGTACCCAATCACTACCAACATACCTAACCCAGAGATCACGAACCTCAACAACTACCATACAGTATCTCTACCTAGAACAGACCTAACAGATCTAACCACTGGAAGAGATACAATTAAACCAACAGTTAACTGACCAATGTTGACAGGAACCTCAAAAGCAGCATAGTACACTCCAAACCCAAGAACATAAGCCTCATAGAGGAAGTAACCTAACACCATACAGCAACCACCAACAACAACACATAGACCCTCAGCACCACTACGTGGATCAACCTTAAAACCAATGTACGTTAGAAAGCATAGGAAGAGCACTAGAACTAGAACCCACACAAACCACGGAATGTAGAGAACAACCTTATGGGAACCAAGAACTAACTCCGTAACCCCACTATAGTACGGAATACATACGAGAACTACAAGCAACGTAGATAGAGCTGCTAGAACAAGCAACGTAGATGACCAAAACCTCCTACCCAATCTCCTAGCTACCGACGATAAGTAACCCACAATAAAACCCTCAATACCCTTAATCACCAAAGTACCTGGAGCATAGTACCCAAAACCGAGAAATACATCCGCTAGAGCTGACCCAACACCACCAGCAAGAGCACCAACCCAAGGCCCAGCAAGTAAAGCAGCCGTATAAACCATTGTTTCACCTAGGTTAAAGTAACCTTTAGTTGCTGGTGTATAGACAGTAAAGCAGACAGTAGCTGCGAAGACTAGAGCTGTGAATATGGAGGTAAGGACTAGGAGTTTAACACGTTTAAGCAAGACCTCAGACACCTAATCACCGTAGGGTATTAGCTAGTAAGTAATCCAAATATAAGCGTTACTCTGAAATTTGTTTGGTATGTAGCTAATGCATCATTGTTATACGTTAAAGCGATTTTTACCTACCTAGAACTACTAGTCGAGCTAGTGGCTTGAGCACTTAAGTTTAAATTACTTAAATTTCACTTAAAATCGATTATATAAGTTAGGTGACTTGAAATGAGTAATCAATTTGATTACTCTTGGATCTACACAGCACTATTTTGGTTACTCTTCATCTTCCTGCTAAATGAGATAAATATGTTGAGAGTTACTCTTGAGATTGAGAAGTACCTAGGTAGCATAAGAACTATCTACTACACAGCTCTTAGCAAGGCTGTTCAGTCAATTAAGGACCTTGTTAAGAAGTACAATATCAATGTTGAGGATAGAGTTGTTGAGGGTCGAGTAAATAGTATCGTCAATAGTGTATTGATCAATCCTACGGATCTCGATCCCCATGGTATTGTTAGTAAGCTTAAGCACATAATCACTGTTGCTGATGAGAGATTGAGTAGGGAGATTAGACACATACTGACGACCGTACCTGATGATGTTCTTGAAAATGTTAAGAGTGTTCTCTCAGCTGTTCGTGAACTAAATTACCAATATAAGCTACTTGATCATTACTATAGGTTGGGTAAGAGGTTTAAAGCTATTTGGCTTCTGTGGCAATTACAGGCTCTCATGCCATTTTACTACGAGCAGATTAAAGCTATTGAGAGTGCTGTTGATGCTTTTGTAAATGGTTACCCTATTGGTGATAGTGTTGGTCCGTTGGTTGCGTATAAGTTATCGCTTTCGTGTGAGGGTAGGTCGGATCCTATTGAGATTGCTAAGAACACTGTCCTCATTGAGACTAAGTACAGGGGTAGGAGGGTCTTGATTGTTAAGGCTAAGGGTCCTGGCAGTACGACAGGGTTCCTCGATGATGCTATGAGAGTTATCTTTGAGAGGTATTCTCCTATTTCCCTCGTAATTACTGTTGATGCTGCTCTCAAGCTAGAGAGTGAGAGAAGTGGTACTGTTGTCGATGCTGTTGGTGTTGCTATTGGTGGTATTGGTGTTGAGAAGTTCAATATTGAGGAGATTGGTGCTAAGTACAAGGTTCCGCTCTATGCTGTTCTCATAAAGATGTCTGTTTCAGAGGCTCTCTCAGTTATGACTAAGGACGTAGCTAAGGCTGCTGATGAAGCTGTTGAGAGAGTTAAGAGGATAATACTCGAGCACACTAAGGAGGGTGATACGATAGTAGTTGTAGGTGTTGGTAATACGGTAGGTGTTGCTCAATGAACTTCATAATGCAGTTTGAGAGCTTAGGTATCCTAGTTCTCTTTCTTGTCCTTCTTCTACTCCTTCTCTACTACACAGTCTTTAGTCCTCGTAGAGTTTTGAAGAGGATGAATAGATTGTCAGCTCTGAGGATGGAGGTTACCTGTCTTAAGTGCGGTTATAGGGAGGTTAGAGGAGTAGAGAAGGGAGTTTACGTTGGTATGGTAATTGGTAAGTGCAGTAGGTGTGGTGGAGATCTTGTTGTGCATTCGATATATGCTGAGAAGATATCACCTTCCGAACGTAGGTACATTACCTAGACCTTCAAGTTCTAGACACTACGCTTATATCCCTTAGCTACCTCGATCACACTAGGGTATCAGGCGGGTGACAGACCCGTTTCGGGTTTGAGTGAACCCGCCTATCCCCACTCCCCCATCAAGACCAAATGTCTTCCAACACGATAAGACTGTGTTCAAAACTCGTTTAATCCTATACTTATTGCAAAGTAAGCAGTCGTACCAACTAACATGGGTCTCAGGACTCCCGTCTAATGATGAATGAAACCCAACCTAAGAGCGGGCTAAAAAGATGAGCCGATGACTGAGTACTTGTACAAGGCAAACCCTAACGCCTAGCTCTTCAATCTCCTTCCCCACCTTTCCTCTTCTTCCCTATCTACAGGTTTCCCCTTTGCTTTAGGCATAAAAACCCGTTCTGTACAACTCCTTTGAGGACATGTACATGGGTGCCTTCCTACATGTCAGGGATGTTCAATCTGATGAGTATGTGGGTAGGGAAGTAGCGTTGAGAGGTTGGGTCTATAGATTGAGGACTTTAAAGGACTCAACCTTTATCTTGCTACGTGATTCTACAGGTATTATTCAGTGTGTTGTTAAGAGGGATTCTCCTCACTTCGAGTTATCTAGGAAGTTGACAATTGAGTCTTCGGTGAAGGTTTGGGGGGTTGTTGCTAAGGATCCTAGAGCACCAGGTGGTTACGAGGTTCGAGTTACTAAGCTCGAGCCTGTTCACATAGCTGAAGCCTTTCCCATAACTGAGTCAGCTGCGAGGGCTGATTCGGAGATACTACTTGACCTACGTCACTTATGGATTAGGAGTAGAAAGATGACTTCAATACTTAAGGTTAGGAGTACTGTGTTTGAGGCAATTCACGAGTTCTTCAGATCTAGAGGTTTCTATGAGGTTCACTGTCCTATCTTCGTAACTGCTGCTGTTGAGGGTGGTGCTACGTTGTTTCCTGTTAAGTACTTCGATAGAGAGAATGTGTACCTTACACAAAGTGCTCAGTTCTACTTAGAGGCCTTGATCTATAGCTTGGAGAGAGTGTACACGGTAGCTCCATCATTTAGAGCTGAGAAGTCGAGAACTAGGAGACACTTAACTGAGTTCTGGCATGCTGAAGCCGAGGTTGCTTGGGCTACGCTCGATGATATTATGAGAGTGGAGGAGGAGCTAATTTACCACATCGTTAGGAGGGTTCTCGAGAAGAACCTCGAGGAGTTATCGATACTGGGTAGGAGAATTGAACACCTTGAGAGGGTGAAGCCACCTTTCCCAAGACTATCGTACGATGAGGTTATTGAGAGACTTCAGAGGAAGGGGTTCAACATTAAGTGGGGTGATGATTTGGGAGCTGATGAAGAGAGGGAGTTGACAAAGGACTTCGAGACACCGATATTCGTTATTGGTTATCCAGAGACTTGTAAAGCGTTTTACCATAAGAATGATCCTGAGAGACCGGAAATCACTCTGTCAGAGGACATGTTAGCTCCTGAAGGGTATGGTGAGATAATTGGTGGTGGTCAGAGGATAGATGACGCGCGGGAACTCATAGAGAAGATCAAGAGATTTGGATTGAATCCAGATGATTATCAGTGGTACATCGACCTGAGACGATATGGTTCAGTTCCCCACTCAGGATTTGGTCTCGGAGTAGATAGATTGGTTATGTGGATCTGTGGACTTGACCACATTAGAGATGCCATACCGTTCCCAAGAGATATCCGTAGAGTATACCCATGACTCAAGTCCTCAGAGTACTGATAACAGGTACACCAGGTACAGGTAAGACAACTGTAGCTAAGAAACTATCTCAGGTATTGAATGCCGAGTACATTGATGTCGGTAGTTTTTGTCTCAGCCATAATCTCTGTGTAGAGTACGATGCTAGGAGAGATACTTATGTGATTGATCTTGAGAGAGCTAGGAGTGAGCTACGTGAGTACCTAGCTGAGCTAAGTAAGGTAGTTGTTGATACTCACATACCGTCAGTAATGCCCCCTGACCTAGTAACGCACATCTTTGTACTGAGACTACACCCTCTTGAACTGGTTAAGAGACTTAGAGCTAGGTACAGTAGTAAGGAGGAGAAGATTGCTGAGAATGTACTTGCTGAGTACATTGGTGTCATCGCTAACGAAGCTAGATCATGGTTTAGTTCGGAGAAGGTTTTCGAGATTAATGTTACTGGTCTTGATGTCGATACGATATGCGATATAGTGCTCGGTATAGTTAGAGGAGGTATAGATCCAAGTCCGTATAGGCAGCAAATAGATTGGCTACTGGATGAGAGTGAGGAGCTAACTCAATTAATTATGGAATGTGAGCGAATACTGGGTCGAAGTAGTAGCAATACTCTTAGTGAGGAAGTTTCACCACAGTAGATGTCCTTACCCGAGATCTTCCTCATCACTAGTATCGACCTAGATTTGCTGTGTTGAGTAAAGTAGGTGTAGTACTGGTCATGAAGTGCAGTGCAGTACAGTATGGTGTCTAGTGCTACTAGTAGGTTGATGTAGATTCTATGTGGTTTATCTGTCTCTACTACAGCTATGGGACATTCAAGAGGGTATATGTTACTCAGTACCTTAACTACCAGGCTCAGTACTAATCCATATCTGAAGCACTTCTCTACTCCAGCTAGCACAGCAACTTCATCGCTTTCAGTAGTTAAGGTACCGTCTTTAGTGCGTACTCTAAACGCTAGAGGATTCAGTACTAATGATAGAGTACTTCTATTCGATCTCAGTAGTATCCTGTTGTGCTGTATTTGGTAATCCATGCGTAATCCCATTAATAGTTTGTAATCTTATTGTGAAATACGAGGTTTAGTACTTATGACGTGTTCTGAGGACTTTATCACTGTTCCTAGGTGGGTTCTTGAGAAATTAATCAAGTATGCTATGATGTTCTGTATAGATAGATGTCCTGAAGGTAGAGATCCTGAGACCTGCTACGTCATTGTGCAGTTGTGTAAGGAACTCGGTATACCGTACCCACCTTGCTACCGTGAATATGGTGGATTCTCTCCAGAGTATCTTAGGAAGCTACTTGAGGATATCGAGAGGAGAAGAGGTAAGAGCATTGACGAGTTTCTAGCTGAAATCGAGAAGAGGGGTATTAAATGTCTCGAAGATAGAGTAGACTATATGGAAGCTCTCTTCCTCATGAAGATTATAGAGTGCATTAAGAAGAATCCAAGAATTGTCTACAAATCTGAATGATCTTTGGTATTGGATCCTCTAGCACATCACTTACCTTTAGTAAATCCCCCCGATGAGCTTTAACACGTTTGACTATGCTAAGAACCTTCTTCACAGCTTCGTAAGGATTAGGGCACCAGTAGAGCGGGTATCCTCTTGACGCTACAAACTTTCTAACTTCGAAGTCATGTGGAAATACCGTTATTGCTGGTGTACCTAGCAGTGCGGCTTCTGTAGCTACTGTTCCACCACCTGAGATAACAGCTATAGCGTACCTACATAGAGATAGTGTATCTACAGGTTCTCTCGGAACAATTACCCTCCTTAACTTCTCTAGGTACTCAACATGTTCTGGATACCTAGGTATTGCAAGGATCTTTGTATTACTAGGAAGCTTCTCAGAGAGAAGATGAAGCACTTGATCCACTCCAGTTACATCACGTGCACTGTAGTAAGAAGCTAATGTTTCACCTGTTCTAACGAGAATGTACCTAAACTCCTCTAAACCTAGCTTGGACAACTCATCAGGATCCACTCTATGTCTCAAAATCCACGCAACCTCAAAAACTCCATCAAAGTACTCGATAACCACACCACACCTAGGTAGAGCATACGATAACCTATCAGCAGTAATACACTTTGGTAGTAGTAGTGCACTAGCTAGTGGTACCGTTAATCTGCAGACATAGTATGAGTGAGGAGTATCTACAAGTAGTAGAATTGGTTTACCTAGTCCAAAAGCTACTCTAACGCCCTCTGGTGAACACATGGATACGTGGACTCTAGTTCCTGAGCTAGAGATTAAGTCAACTAGCTTTAACACTCTCTCAGCGTATGCTCTCAACTTTCCCTCTCTAGTACCTCCACCATACTTCCCAATACACACGTACTTCACACCATACTTCTCCAGTATGTACCTGGTGCAGTCGTGCTCTCTACAGGTCACAAGTACCCTACCACCTAGCTCATGGTACAGTACAGAGGCCATTCTAGCATGCTTCGGTGTAAGTACATCAAACCATAGCTCAAGACCCATACTCTACACCACGTATGTTACTACCAGTAGCGCTATTGAGATTAGAAATATGGTAATCCACAGCTTAAAGCTCCACTTCAGTATCCTCCAGCCATCAAGTGGTGGTATTGGTAGTAGGTTGAAGAATAGGATTAGAGAGTTAATCCATGCAATGAACCATAGTAAGAAGTTCCCTAATACTACGTACAGTGTTGTAGTTGCGAGTGCAAGTATAAGATTTATCGTAGGACCAGCAACAGCAATCAAACCTTCATCTCTCCTAGGTATGGGGTACCAAGAGAAGACTGCTACATAACCTGTAGCGATGATCTTAAACGGTAGAAGTATGCTTATGAGGGATAATAGCGCTAGCCTCTTAGATAACATGTACCTAGCTGGGTAACCTAACTTCATAGCTACGTACTTGTGAAGAAATTCGTGAGGGACTAAGGATATGGTAACCACAGTAATTACGTATAGCAAGAGCTTTGGATTGGATAGTACCGTCACTAGCGATAATATTGGCTGTCTATACATACCTGAGGAGAATATGAGGATCGTAATCGCTAGTGCCACAACTAAGTCTTTAATCTCATCCCTAGTAAACACACAAACACCTCAGTAACACACCTAGGAGACCCTAATTAAGGTGTTATTCCTCATAAAGTTGTATGTCGACTACCCATAAGCTGGCATGTAGGTACTGTATTGTGACCTCAAGGGTTGATCCTGCTTCAGATACAGTACTGAAGAAGTTAATTGAGATATCTAGGTTGAGGAATACAGGTACCTACCTATTCGGTAGTGAAGTCTATAAGGATCCTGATGAAAGATTCTACGTGATTTCTGTTCCTGACGACTTACTGTACGTTGATTACCTAGAAAACTACGTAGTGACACAACTGTTCATCTTCGTTAGTAGACACGAATCAGCTAGTAGAAGACCGAGTTTACTAACTCACGTACCTGGAAATTGGACTGATGAAGCTAGGTATGGCGGTAGACCTCGTTCAATATGTATTGCACCACCTTCAAATATGCTTGAAGCCCTTCGTACTCTACATAATCTGAGCAGAGAATTTGGTCTTGAGGGCTGGTCTATAAGTTATGAAGCAACACACCATGGGCCATACCTTGAGGCAACTCCTGTAATGTTCATAGAAATTGGTAGTAGCGAGGAGGAATGGAGGAATGAGAAAGCAGCTGAGGTACTTGTTCATGCTATCGAGGCAGCTATTGAGGCAAAACAGGTTAAGCATGTGGCTGTAGGCATTGGAGGACCACACTACGCACCTAAATTCACTTCAATAGCGCTTAGAGAGGGGATTGCATTTGGGCACATAGTTCCGGAGTATGTACTTGAGGGAATTAGTAGTAATGAAATTGTTATGGCAGTTAAGAGATGTAGTGAAGTTGTCACTGAGATTATCTTTGATTGGAAGGGGATTAAGGGTGGTTTAAGAAAGAGGTTATATGAAATTGCTAACGAGCTAGGTAAAGTACATGGATTTACTGTCATTAAGAGATGAGTTATACTAAGTATGGTATTCTCCTTTCCTCTCTTCTCTCTTCTCCAGGTCTTGTAAATGATGTTAGGAAGATCTTAGGTAACTTATCCTCTCTAAGTAACTTATACATGTAGTCTCGGTACTCTGAGGTGTGCTTTATATCGAACTCAATGAGTTCTTCCGCTATCTTTAGAATTTCTTCACTAAACTCCTTGAGCAGCTCTTTAGGCATTAGAGACATTATTTGCGAGGATTGAAGCCACTTCTCAAGTTCGTACAAGTTCTGTTCTATGTACATGCAGGCTAGTTGTGCTGAGAGGAGGAGTGATAGTCTATCACCTTTATCAATAGATCTAAGACTTTCTTCTAGAATTTTCTTCATCTCTTTCTGTGCCTCTAGATTCCTCTCTATGAGTCTAAGTAGCTTCCTAACGGACCTACCAGATATGCTAGATTCAAACATGTTTATCGCCTAACTCAACTCTACTCTAGGGATGTATGTATATAAACCTTAGCTCAGAAGGTGTTCTCTCATCGAGTTTAACAAATCCAAATCTTACAAACTGAATTCTAGCACCTACCTCTAGCTGTCTTACGGAGTCCTCTGCAAGACCACGTACTGTTTTAAGGTTCATACCTTCAGGAACTATGACAGATACCTCTACGCTATAGGCTGGGTGAACCCACTGAATTATTGGTGGTTCAAACTTCTTTACCTCACTTACATCCTTGCTATGGTATCTAGCTCTAATGATGTCTCGACTTACTTCGAGTACCGTTACATTACATAGCTCCATTAACCTAACTATTAACCCCACCTTCATAAGCTCTAGATCGCTTCTAGAGATGTAGAGTGTTAGCTCACTGTTCTCTGGACGAAGCTTTAGAACCCTCGCACCTCTCTCAGTTCTTGTGGGGTGTCTCTTCAGTACTGCTTCGAGTTCACTAGGTACATCCTCAATAACTAACTTTACGGGATCTGGTACGAACATGTACCTATCTACTTGTGGATCAAGTATCTTCTTATTTATTGAGAAGAGGTTTTCGAGACTTATCGATGCATCAGTTGGCTTTATCCCAACGTCCAAGATTATCCTCCATATAGTCTCGGGTAAGATACCTCTCCTCCTTAAACCAGCTAGAGTAGGTAATCTAGGGTCATCGAATCCTGTGAAGAGACCTCTTTCAATACCCTCTCTAATCCTTGACTTACTGAGTACGGTACCCTCTAGCTTTAATCTACCAAAGTGAATTGCTTCTGGGTACTTCCAGCCCATGTACTTGTAGATGTACATTTGCTTAACTGTATTGATACTATGTTCTTGAGCCCTCAAGATATGTGTTACACCCATTAGGTGATCATCTATTGCACAGGCGAAGTTGTATGTTGGCCACATCCAATATCTTAGAGCTTTGTTCCTACCATATCTATAAAGTAGGTATGGGTGAGGATATTTCTCAGGATCTACGATCCTAAAGGCAACCCAATCTCTAACTGATGGATCTGGATGGCTTAGATCTGTTTTCACACGTAGTACGGCATCACCTTCATCTAGTCTATTCTTGCCCGGAATCACAGGTTGACCATTCACTAATCTATCCCATAGCTCAAGATTCTCCTCAATCATTCTATTCCTACAGGGACAAGCCATTCCCCTGTCTCTGTACTCTCTCCACTTCTCAGCTGGGCAAGTACATACGTAAGCTCCTCCCAACTCAATTAACTTCTTCGCATAACTATAGTAGATCTCTAACCTCTCTGATTGAATGTACTCCTCACTCCACCTAAGTCCTAACCATCTAAGGTCTTCCCTAATCATCTCGTACGCATCAATACCTCTATCTGGATCGAGCAATGGTCTCTTAGTTCTAGGATCCGTGTCCTCAAATCTAAGTATGAACTTACCGTTGTACAACCTAGCATACTCGTAGCTCAATATAGCAGGTCTTGCACTACCTAAATGTAATACAAAATCAGGATTAGGTGCGAATCTAGTTACGACTCTACCCCACTTATTGACGTTAGGTAGTGGAGGCAGCTTCTTCTCCTCACTTGGTCTTTCCCTCGACTTAAGCACTTCTGGGAATTTCTCTTCGAGAAGTCTCTTCTGTTTGTCAATACTCATTAAATTTACTTCCTGAACAATTTCCTGTACAACCTTCACAATCTCTCTAGCTACCTTACGTAAGTGAGGTAGTTCACCGAGAACCTTATTCACAACAGGACCTGTAGCCGCCTTTCCACCATGCTCAATAGCATTTAAGAGAGCATACTTGAGAGCTACCTTCCTAACTAGCTCAATATCTAGTGTCATTGTACTCTACCCTAGAACCTCCTTGATAATTTTCATTACCTTATCGTAGATCTCCCTCAATCTATCCTCGGTCTTGAACTCAATGAATATCCTCAGTACAGGTTCAGTACCTGAAGGTCTGACCAGGAACCAACCATCTGGCATGATAACCTTTATTCCATCAACTGTGATGCACTTGTATTCACTGAATTCAGCTGACAACCTCTCAATGAGTTTTGGTACTAGTACCTTCTTCTCTGGTTCAAGCCTTACCTTTGTCTTCAGCAGTACGTAACTTGGTAACTTATCGTATAATTCATCTAGACTAGCATTTAGATCAGCTAACATCTGCATCATCAATGCTGTAGTCATAGTACCATCTCTAACAGGTACTAACTCAGGATAGAGGAAACCACCATTCTCCTCAAACCCACAGCAAGCATTTAGCTCCACGATCTTCCACGCTATGTAGATAGCACCAACAGGAGTCCACACAACATCAACACCCTTCTTCTTGAGGATCTCCTCGACAAGGGATGACGACGATACAGCTGTAACTACAGGTCCTCTCCTACCCTTATCAACGAGATACATCGCGAGTAATGTACCTGACCTATCACCCCAGATAACTCTTCCTCTCCTATCAATGAAGATCGATCGATCACCATCACCATCGTAGGCAACACCAAAATCCACATCGAGTTTCTTTACCATTTCAGCTGTTGACACTAAGGTCTCTGGAGTTGGTTCCGGTGCTCTACCTGGGAACGTACCATCAATATGTGAGTTAACTGAAATGACTTTAGCACCCAACCTCCTAGCAACCTCTGGAGCTGTTAAGGAGGCTACACCATTAGCACAATCAAGCAACACCTTAAACCTCCTCTTAGCTATTAAGTCAGCATCGACTTTAGCCACAACATCGTCTATGTAATCCTCAATTAGCTCACTACAGCTATAAACCTTACCAAACTTACTGTAGTCAACTCTAGTGAATCTCTGCTCAAAGAATATATCCTCAATTTTCCGCTCATCCTCCCTAGGGATCTCAATTCCGAATCTACTAATGACCTTAATGCCGTTGTACTCTGGTGGATTATGGGATGCAGTAACCATTACACCACCCGAGAAACCGTGCTTCTTGACTAAGTACTGAAGTGTTGGTGTTGGCGTGTAACCTAGGTTATAGACCTCACATCCACATGATGCTAGGCAACCTGCGACAATACCTGCATACGCCACACTACTTGATCTACCATCATGTCCAAGAAGTACTTCACCACCACTGAAGTAAGTGCCTATAGCAAGTGCTAGCCTAGTGACAAACTCTGGAGTCAATTCTCGATTAACCACACCACGAACTCCATCAGTACCGAACAACCTACCCAAGGAGTTCACCTCAAGTAACGTACTGAAGAACAGAAGTTAATAGAGAAAATAAAACTTAATCCACGTGGCCACCTTAACCTAGTCAGACCTTGTAAGCTATATCACTCATCAACGCCACGTGGAGTCATCACTAGAGGACTAACCCACGTAGACATATTTATTTGTAGTACCGTTTCCCTACGTGACCTCTATTATCTCAAATCCTTCATCTCTTAATTCCTCAAGGAATTTCTTGATTGTAGATGCCTCGTACTTCGGTGGTATGTAATGAAGGGTCGTGTGTTCTGACATGAAGAGCCAAGCTGTTCTATCAAGTTTTCTATCGTAAGTCACTAATTCGAGGAACTCAGGTCTTGGCTTACCTAGGAGAACTACTATGCGATTAGCTCTCCAATTCCAGTACAGTACTCTCCTCGATGGTGCAAACCAAGGAAACAGTAGTATTGCTAGTGAACCTCCTGTTTCAGGTAGGTACATGTACGAGACTAGAGCACGAACTCTAGTATCGAACTCTACCTGTCCTGGTAGCACAAGTACATGACTCATCTTATCTCTAGCAACCTTTGTCTTCACTTCAAATAGCTCACATAGTACTGTATCCTGTGTAGTCAGTGGATTAACAACTAGAGTTCCTGATCTCGTTAACTTACATATTTCAGGTACATAGACCTCCTTGATCGCATCTTCGTAATTTACACCATAGAGTGCATAGAGAAGGTCATAATCTACGTCATCTCCAACCAAGTAATTCTCTATAATAGCTAGTACGTAGGGCTTAGCCTCAACTAAACTCATGAACCTCTCGTATATCGGTATGTAGTGCTTCTCCTCAGGTAGTTCAGCATACTGCGCAAGTATGTTATATACGTACTGAGGTACCAGTACGGTGTCGCGACTAACCTTATTCAGTATACCTAGCTTCAGTAGCAGTTCAGCACCTGTACCTGTAGCTAACTCCATTAATGCTGATAGGGTATCTAGGTCAACTTCACTACTACAGTACTTCGCAAAGACCTTAAGTACCTTCTCAGCTCTATCACCTTCACTCTTAATTCTGTTGAGAACCAGCTCCTCCAATACCTTTCGTAGTTCGGTAGCTATAACTGAGCATAGTGTACTCCTCTCCTCTTCACTTAGCTTCAGCACGAGGAGACACATCGAGAGTACATTCCGAAACCTACCACCGTATCTCAACTTGAGTAGTGGTAGTAACTCATCAATAGGCTCATCACCACGATACTGAGAGAGTAAGTAGCTGCACTCAGCAACCTCCGGATACAGTCTACAGATCTCAATCACCTTACTCAGAATAGATGACATACTCAACTCCACACAGTAATCCACAGTGGCACTAAGTTATAAACTCTAAGAACTACCTCCATGACTCAACAATCTCTTAATTAAGAATTTCATTCTACGTTTAATCCTTCTAGCTAGTAGTAGTGAGAGTATAGGATCAATCTCTAGTACAGACTCAAGCACACGCTCAAATACGTACTTACAAGCTAGATCACTCTCAGCAATAGCGTACCTCAGGTCAGAAACCTCAACAATGTCCCTACCACTTAGCCTCGCACTAGTCTTAGCCAATATCTCAATCATAGCAACTAACCCAACTAATCCACCTCTGAGAACTTCAGTAATGTATGTAAGGTATGCTGGCTCCAATACACCTACCCTTCTCAAGACCTCCCACATATAGTCCCTACCAAACCTCAATGCATCATCCGAAAACCTCATCAGTAGAACCTCCTCAGGTACCTCAACACTAGTACCCTCGCTAACCAACATCTTGAGAACCTTGAGAACTCTACCTCTAACATCATCCCTACTCTCCAAGTACTTACACGCTAACTCCTTCAGAAACTTCCTCAGGTCAGAAATACAGCTCTCAACGCAATCCTTACCTAGACGAAGTACATAGTACTCACGACCACTAACCATAACTCTACGACAAGAACCTTCACGACGTAAGCTAGCTAGGTGCTGACAATACTTCTCAAATGCCCACGAAATAGCTAATGTAGCTTCTACAAGAGAGCTACAGTCCAATTCTCTAAGGACATCAGCTATACACCACATAAAGGCTCTCTTACCATCGAAATCAAGCAACACAACTAAGTCATCGACAATACACAGTGGTAGCAATCCACCTAACGAGAACCTAGAATCGTAGTAGCACCACTTGAGGAACTCCTCACCTGTGGGAACTTCACTTAGCAACCTACGTACGTACTCCTCAGTAATGACCACTCCATCACCACGATCAACACCAGGACAACGATACAGATCAACAAAGATTTCCCCAGGTTTAGGAACCGCTATGTAGATGGGAAATAACCTACAGACACCTGGTCTATCACCATATATGGTACAGGTAGCTACATTACCAAACGCAACAAATGGGCAAGTCCCAGATTCTGTCGGCACAATGACACATGCAATGTCATCAATTACGTCTGATAGACCTCTGTCACTAGCTACCTTCTTCAACACTTTAGCTTCCATCGGCGTCAACCTGATATAGTCGCTACAGCATGAACCACATCTAGTACACTGGAACCTGTGTTCGATACCCTGAAATGTCAACACAATCTTCATGAGACAACCCTTACTCGGTACCTAGGTAAAACTTTATTGCTACCTCAAGTACAAGTTCTTGTTGTCTGAGGCTAAAAGTATGTCGCTATACATTGGAGACATCAGTAGTATCTTTGATGAACTGCTTAGAGTTCTCGAGAAGGTAGATACCGTAGATATTAGACCTTATGTCCGTAAGCTACTTGACGTCGTCTTCTCGATTCTCCACGATAGGGACAAACTACGTGAATTAGCACTTAAACTCCATGACTACTCAACCATGTTACTAGCTGAGTGTGAGTACGTTGATGATAGAGGAAGGTACGTGAGGTATAGAGTTTGTGACCTCCTTCACATTCTACATCAGTTCGTGATAGGTCTTACAAGAGATGGAGTTGAAGATCTTGATCTTGAGAAGGAATTACCAAGCGCTGCAAAAGCTGTTCTCAGAGGCGAATTCTCTAGCATGAGCTACCTAGTATTTCGTTGCGCAAGGAAGCTCCTTTCCTTAAGTAGACAGGATCTCGAGAGTATTCTTGATGCTGTAAAGAGTATTGAAGTTCGTGGTGAGGATCCTTCCTCGGTTTTCCTTCGTAATTGTCTTGATGCTCTGTCCGCACTCATAGATGTTCTTAGGGAGGTTAAGAAGTAGTATGGGTTTGGAGGATTACTTGAGAAAGGTGTTGGAGTTACTTGAGAAAGAGAGGAATAGGTATAGGGGTAAGTGGGTTGCTGTTAAGGATGGTAAGGTACTCTTCGCATCAGATAGCTATAAGGACATCTACCGGATGATTTGGGATTCAGGTGAGGCTGGGGACATATTCGTGATCTATGTACCAACAGAGGAGGACGAGGCCTTTAGAAAAGCTGAGAAGATTAAATTGAGCTTAGTGTAGTTCACTGCATTGAGAGTATTATTAAATAGGGTCGTCACGAGTTACTACTCTAGATGCTGAATAGAACCCTCGCTGAGTTCTCGTGCTGAAGCTGAGCTACGCTGAGGGAGTGATCGTGGCTAAGGCACAGCAGGTCGAGAAGCTATCGACAAAATACCTAGACCTATATTATGTGTACTCATTCGATGTGGGTTCACCAGTATCCATTAGGGATCTGATAGATGCTCTACTCAGTACAGGTGTTGGTGTCTGTGCTCTAGTCTACATCCCACGTAGTGAAGTTGAGAAGTACAGGGAGAGCGGTTGGAGAGTTCTACCTCACGACCCTACATCCTGGATAGTGCCTGTACTGTATCCCTCACAGGTCAGTGAGCAGTATATCAAGTACTTTACTGTTCGAGGTTCAGTAGATACACAGCTCATGGATGAGATGTACTTGGAAAGGAGTGAATTTGCTAGAATACACCTTGGTAAGGTCAAGGTACTGAGGTTAGCAAGAAGTGGATTAGATAAGGTAGGTATGGTGTTAACTGATCGATACTGCCCGATAACTGGTTACCTCGAGCTTCTTGTGCATGAGTCTGGAATCTTCACATTAACGCTTTGGTTTCCAATAAGGGGAGAAATTTCATCTACAGAGGTCATAGATCTGAGGTATAGACTCGAAATTGAGGGTTCTCTTTACTCTATATATAAAGATGTATTGAAAGTGAACATATTGCTGAGGTATGGTAAGGAAATTGAGTTAGGACCTCTACCATACGTCGTTGTACGTGATATAGGAGGTGAAGAGAGGTACCTAAGGGTTGCAGACGTACTTGAGATGTATGCTAACTACATTAGGTACCTAGTTCTCTTGAAGAGAGGTAGTAGAGTGAGTTCGCTAACTGAATTGGAGAACAACATGAGAAATCCCTGGAATACCTTCTTCACTATTCTCTTTACTGAAGTGTTGAAGGGTGAGAGAAAATTCATAGAGGTACTTAGGAGGTACTATGCGCAGCTATACGCTATGACGTACCTCCACAGAGGTGTTATCCCGCATTCAATTGTATCTAGGTCATTATCTAGCACGTATGCTAGGACAGTAGAGCTAATGGATTTCAGTAGAGGTAGAGTAAGGAGAGTAGCACCGAGAATAACATTGGTTCTCAGTGAAGATGAGGCTCACATAGTTTCTGTTCAGAAGAGATACATTGGGAGAGGTGAAATGGGTAAGAAGCTTAGACTTCTCAACATTACAATTATGGAGTTTCTCAATATCGTGAGGCATCTACTTAAGACCTTAGACTACCTATTAACTTCAAAGAAGCTTAATGACATTGATGCTTTGACGAGGTTTAGAGAGGAGTTCAGTAGGGCAACAGATTACCTAAGTAACTGTTTCTACCTCAAGGATGCTGAGTCAAGGAGATTATTCAATCACTGTGTAAAGGTCTTTAGAGTTGATGATCTAGCATCTTTGGTCAATAGTAAGTTTGAGTCGTTAAATTATGTCATGTTAACTAGATACCAAGATAGGATAACTAAGATGCAGCTACTACTTACCATAGTTTTTGGCATATTTGCTATACCATCAATACTATTCTTCTACTGGGAATGGTTTTACGACTATGTCCTAACCGGTGAATCAACAGCTCTTCTCCCAGTAACCATACTATCGTTCTTCCCCATAGTACCTGTTCTAGCTGTGATACTGTATCTCTACCGAAAGTGGAAGAAGGAAGTCTTTATGTAGGTACTTACCTAGGTTCATACTGAGGTTAAGCATATGAGTGGAGAGATTCAGGTTTTCAAACCTTACAGCATTGAAGAAGGTAGATTTCTAGTTAAGTTAGCTAGGAAAGCTGTTACAGAGTACCTCATACATGGTAAGGTCATTGATCCACCATCTGAAACCCCTGAGAAATTACTTAGAGATAGGTATGGTGTATTTACAACAATTGAGGTTTACCTAGGTCCTGCTCATAGGGAATTACGTGGATGTATTGGATTTCCACAAGGGTACAAGAACGTAGCTACAGCAGTAATACTGTCAGCTATTGCTGCTGCAACAGAAGACCCTCGGTTTCCACCAATGACTGTTGATGAGCTTAGTAAGGTAGTGTTCGAAGTGTCAATACTATCACCAATGGAATTGATAAAGGTTGAAGATCCTAGGGACTACCTTAAGCACATTAAGGTGGGTTATCACGGGTTAATGATTGAGAAGGGATTTAGAAGTGGTTTACTGTTGCCTCAAGTACCTGTAGAATATGGTTGGGATGAAGAGACTTTTCTATGTGAGACCTGTATCAAAGCTATGCTACCACCAGATGCATGGTTAGAGAGAGATACTAGGGTGTATAGATTTCAAGCTCAGATATTCATGGAAGTAACACCTAATGGAGATGTTGTAGAAAGGGATTTAGTTGAAGAACTGAGATTAAAGAAACAGCAAAATCCGTGACTTCAGTATTGAAGTTACGTAGGTACGTAGCATAGGTACAGTAGTAACTTCTTGACCTTACTGTAAAGATCTAGTTTTACTGTACTCAATTCTCCAATGTATTTAGCGACTGAAATTAAAGTACTAAGAGGTACTTCACTTCTCGAGCTTAGATACTCCAAGTACCTCATAGCCAGCTGACGTAGGCTAGTTCTCAACACATGAGATATAAGTGCTAGAGGTTTAGCTAGTATGAGAAGCCTCGCTCTCATGTTGCTGAACTTAAAGTCTTCTTCACAATACTGTGTAGTCACGTAAAGTGCTAAGTGTATTTGATCTAGTAGTAGACCAGCTCTAAGTAGCTCTAATGTCACTTCAGCATCCTTAATAGCCATAGACAGGTCGTTGAGAACAGCTTTAACCACTGTACCTACATTACTTGTATTAAGTATTTTCGAGAGTGGTTCCAGATACTCTCTAGTTAGTACCGGAAGCATGTAATGAGCTACTGTTCCATGGAGTATGGCATGACACACTTCATGTTGAAGCACTGCTGTTGTGACTTTTTGCGGTAAAGTCTTCATTACCTCGCAACAAATCCATATTCTCGGTACTCCACTCCAACACTCATGTAGAGCTAAGAGCTCTGGACTTATGGACTCAGTGAAAGCGCCAACCGAACTAGAGTACTCACCTAATACTCGTAACATCCTATCCCAGGTATCGAATACTAGAGCATGAATTACACTCGGGCTGTAGTCCCTTGGACATACTCGACGTAGCACATCTCTTGCTATGTGTAGTATCTTCATCTTGAACTCATCACTTACATACCCGAACTCCTCAATGACAATGCAGTAATGCCACTTTTTCACAGAAATCATCTCTCTAAAGATTTCCACAGTACAATTACTTCCTAGCTTATAAAAAGTACCCTACAGAAGTAGCTAGAGGATATGATACATGTATACTGAGTTCCCTAAGGACTTTCTCCTCGGCTACTACCATGGAGACCAGCTAAGAATTACGAATTCCACTACAGTTCAAACTCACTTTCTGCAGATGATAAATCAACAAGTGATTCTGGTTGAGAATTCTACCCTGAAGGTCTTAAGTACCTACTACTAGAGCTTAAGCGTAGATATGGTGTGCCCATGATAGTTGCTGAAAATGGTATAGCTAATAAGCTTGATATCTTGAGACCAAGGTACATAGTATCGTGCGTAGCTCAGGTAATTGAAGCGTTGAAGGGAGGCGTTGATGTTAGGGGGTACTTACACTGGTCATTGATTGACAATTACGAGTGGACTCAAGGATTTAGAATGGGGGTTGGGCTCTGCTATGTCGATTACAGTACAAAGAAGAGATACCTAAGACCAAGTGCGCTGGTATTCAGAGAAATTACAGCTAGTAGATCGATACCAGAGGCTCTTGAGTACATGAAGGAACCGATTAAGTTATGTGAATTCAGAATCTGTACGGAAGTATTTCTAATTTGTGATGAGTGCCTTGGGTCCTGATGAGGTGATGAGTCAGCCTGATGCTGATATTGAGGTAATGTAAATTTAGGGTTAGGGGATCAATATCACCACATGTACTCAATCTCGAAGAACTACCTAGCTAACCTACTTAAGGAACTGTGTTCGGTACCTGGAGTATCAGGTGCTGAGAGACCTGTTAGGGAGTACATTGCTAAGTACATTAAGGAGCTATGTCCTTCTGGTATTTCACTGTACTCGGATACCCTAGGTAATCTCGTTGTGAAGCTCGGTGAAGGTAGTCCGAAGATAGCTCTCATGGCTCACATGGATGAAGTAGGCATTGTCGTGAAGTCCATTGAGGAACGTGGTCTCATTAGGTTTTCGTACGTTGGTGGTCTAGATACTAGAGTGATGCTAGGACAAGTAGTTGCCATATATGGATCAGGATCGAAGTTACGTGGTAAGAGTTGGTGGGAGAGAAAGGTCCTTGGTGTTGTTGGTGTTAAGCCAATTCACCTGCTGAGTGAGGAGGAGAGGAAGAAGGTTCCTGATGTCAAAGAACTCTTCATAGATATTGGTCTACGAAAGAGGGAAGAGGTTGAGGAGCTTATTCAGGTAGGTGATGTAGGTCACGTAGAGAGATCTTTCATACGCTTACCTACAGAGATAGGTGATGTAGTGTCTGCAAGAGCTCTAGATGATAGAGCAGGATGTGCAGTACTACTAGGAGTTCTCAAGCAGCTTATTGATCGTGAGGTAAAACCTCAAGCTACTCTCTACCTGGTCTTCACAGTTCAGGAGGAAATAGGGTTAAGAGGTAGTAGAGTCATCACATACAAGCTCCATGAAGAGGGCTTAGAAAAGGCAATAATAATTGATGTAACTCATGCAGCTGGGTACCCAGGCCTAGAGTATATTGAGTACCCTGTTGAACTAGGTAAAGGTCCAGCAATATCGAGAGGACCACCAGTTCACGAGGAGTTAACAGAGCAAATTCTCGAAATCGCAAATAGGTTAAAGGTACGGGACAATGAATTTACATACCAAATAGTTCCTGAAGCAGGTAGAACAGGAACAGACCTCGATGTCGCTCAAATAGTGAGAACTGGAATAGAGGCAACGGTAGTTAGTATACCACTGAGGTACATGCATACAGGTTCAGAAGTAGTGAACCTAAAGGATTTAGAAAATACAGTCAAGTTACTCGTAGAGACAATACTGAAGCTAGGTAGCTAAGTAACTCAAGTACAATCACCACAAACTTAACGACAACTTACTTTTGATAAAGAGTAAGTTGTTTTGCCGAAATAGTTAACTCACAACATATGAGGACTATGGTCATCGTATTTGCGAGACCTGAGAGAAGTAGAATTCGATCCAATTGAGCACTATCTTAGAGATACTATAGTGAATAGTGATACCTCTCAAATGAACTCCCTTCCTGACAACTACCACTCTCATACAAATCAATGTGTGCAGTAGATGTGATTAGGCAGTAATCACTTGAGCATAGGTAGGTACTTAGCATTGAATAAGATAGAGGAGATACCAAAGGAAAACAACACCAGTTATTGGATTTTGATGAAGAAGATTTAGGTCTAGAACCTATAGACCTCACCCGGCTTTAGGATCACTACCTCAACTTCAGGTACTTTCTCCTTAACCAACCTCTTAAAGAGTTCTGGATCCTGTCTTATTACCGGAAACGTATTGTAGTGCATCGGTATTACTACCTTTGGTCGTAGTATCTCGGTAAATTTAGCTGCTTGTCTAGGATCCATTGTGAATACGCTACCTATGGGTAGTAGAGCTATGTCTATCGGGTACAGTTCACGTATGATAGACATTTCGTGAACTATACCTGTATCACCAGCGTGGTATACACTACATTCCTTACCTCTAACGATGAAGCCACATGGTGTACCTCTCGTACATGAGTGGTGAGCTGGTACCATGATTACCTCAATTCCATCTACCACCATTACACCGCCGATATTCATGGCTATGGCCTTATCCTCAGGTACTCCCTGTGAAATAGCGTACTGAGTTAGTTCGTAAACTGATATGAACTTAGCACCTGTTTTCTTCACTACATCGATTGCCTCACCTAAATGATCATCATGGTCATGTGTAACCAGCACGAGATCTGCTCTCGAGATATCAGCTAACTTCACTGGTGACATAGGGTTTGTAATCCATGGGTCGATATACAGGATCTTACCGTCAATCTCTATTTCGAAAGCAGCGTGACCTAACCACTTGATGTAACCCATGGAACCACCTAATTACTGAACGTACTTAGGGTATTAAGTTAGTTTCACAGAGGTTTACTCGATGAGCGTTCTTAGAGAGTATAAAGAGCATGAATTCTTTAGTAACCTGAGGATACCACCAACAATACCATTCGTCATAAGGTGTGATGGTAGGAACTTCCATAGGCTATGTACTGAGTTGAGATTAGAAAGACCGTATGATGAGCGATTGATTAAGGTGCTAGTAAGGGCAGGGATGGAGATTTATGAAGCAGGTTTTAATCCACTGCTCATTTACGTGTTCTCAGATGAGCTAAATATCGTATTCACATCAGATACTTCATTTAGTAGAAGGTATGAGAAGCTAGTATCGATACTACCTTCAATAGTATCTGCTAGAACGAGTGTCGAGCTATCGAAGTTATTTGGGAGGGATGTTATTGCCGCATTTGATGCGAGGGTTGTATTACTTAGTGACTTCAATGACATAGTGAACTACTTGATTTGGAGACAAAGCGATTGTTGGAGAAACTTCCTAAATTCCTATGCACAAACAATCCTACTTAAGAGGGGATTCACACCGAGAGAGATCTCGAAGGAGTTAAGTGGTAAAGGTAGTGAGTACCTACTTAACTTAATTTGTAGTGAATTTGGTTCAGTAGATGCAATCCCTACATGGCAGAGACGTGGGGTCCTTATCTTTAAGAAGAAGGTAACTAAGATTAGTCGAAATCCCTTAACAGGTACTGAAGTCGAGGTTACTAGGAGAGTTACTTATGTTGAGTGGAATGTACCACTATTCTCATCTACTGAAGGTAGGAGGCTAGTGGAGCAAATATATGCTGAGTACTGCAATGGGCGGGAGAGGTCATGAGTTAAGTATATATTCTACGAATGTAGCGGTAGCTAGGTTATGACGCTAGTAGAGGGTGCAGCAGCGTGCATGCACAATATCACTGATCTCCATGCTGTAGTTGATCTCATTAGGGATTTCTGTTATGAAAATGAACTTCTTGAACCTAACGACGAAGTTGTTGTGTGTATCTCCTTTGGTAAGGACTCGATAGCTATGTACTACCTACTACATGAGCTAAGGAAGGAAATGGGGATATCACTGATCCCTCTACTCGTAACCTACCCAAGACATAGATTCAGCAATGAATTCCTGAACTACCTCAGGAAGGTAATTCCAGACTTAAATGTAGTAGTTCCTGAACAAGATGATTACGTTCTCGCTAAATCTGAGAAACCTTGTGAAGTATGTAAGTTAGTTCGGAGAGAAACCATTAAAGAATTCGTCATTGAGAGAGGATTTAGGAAAGTAGCTACAGCACATACGCTTTGGGACCTCATAGCGTACCTTATTGAGTTGCTTTTCCTCACAAATTTTCACCTAGAGAGAGCACTTAACATTGAGAGGGGAGTCGAGGTTCTTTCTAGGTTTCTACCTAAGTACAGAGCACGTGACGGTGTTACTGTAATTCACCCACTTCTAGTACTGGGTGAGGACGTTACTGAGTACATAGCCACAAAGGTGATGAGGTTCTCAGTTACGCCAAGATGTACGTTCAGTGCATTAAGACCAAAGAGGAAGTTAGCTGAAGTAATTAAGGTACTTGCTAGAGGTACTACCTATCGCGACCTCATGTCCTTAATCAGTAAGTGCATAGATATGCAGCAGTTACGTAGTTACGTCACTAGCAAGGACTTCCACACATACCTACTTTAGTAGTGAAGTTACTGTAATACCCCTACTTCAGGAGGTAGGACTGATAAAATTTCTCGACAAGAAAAGATACTCGATGAACCACCATAGCATCAGGATACTCCTAGGTACACCTCTCCCAGCAAAACCAAAGCCATGGCTACACTTCAGAGTTCCAGGAATTGTTATTAATGCATTTCAACTCTATAGGTCACCAAGCATACTGGAGAAGATAAGGGAGGTTGGAGGAGTTAGGAAATACCTCGAGGTTACTGATGATGTTGAGATATGGGTTGACAGTGGTGGCTTTCAGTTCATGAGACATGGAATCTCCATCACAGTAAATGAGATAGCTAGAGTGTATAGGGTGTTAAGAGATGTCGATTACTTCGTGAACCTAGACTACCCACCAACACCTTACGACACAATTGATGAAGCTAAGAAGAAGGTAGTAGCAACACATAGAAACTACATCTTCCTTATGGAGTACCTAGGTAGAGACAAGGTAGTACCTGTACTACACATACAGCGAAGTTTAGACCTAATTAAGACACAGGTCAAACTATACGAGAACTGTGAGAAAATTGCTATTGGTGGACTTGTACCCTATGTACTGATATCTAGAGGAATTAGACGGAGTAGAGAATATAGCATTTACGTACTTAAACTGTTTCGAGACTACTTCTCAAGGTCTAGAATTCATGTACTCGGTATAGGTTCACCAACAGTAGTACCAATACTGTCGGTACTCAACATAGATTCAACAGATAGCTCAACGTGGAGAGTTAAGGCTGCTTACGGTAAGGTTATCGTACCGGGTATTGGTGAGAGGCACGTTACTAATAGAGTCATAAGATTCGGTAGGAGGAGGATGAGTCACGATGAGCTCAGTGAGTTAATCAATACACTTCGCATAACGGGATTTCCATTACTAAGTGAGGTAGATTCGCTGTTAACAACATTTGAGGGTAGAGCACTGATCAATGCTTGGGTACTGATATACGCGGTATCACAGTACCCTCTATCTTCACCATTTCGAAAGTTGCTGAGGATAGCTATGAGAATTCGTGAAGTACCTAGAGAGGAGGTTGAGAGGGTAATTGAGGTTATGTCAACTAGATTACTGGAGACTATGTAGATCGAACACGTCCTCTAATGTATCGCTTAATTCTTGTGCTAAGTATCTGAATTGCGTTAACTATTCGTGGTGAGTAAAGTAACTTCAACATGGGTGGTGTCAAGAGAGTTGATACGTAGATCAAGACAATAGCAGAGAGATATACCTCGAGTGGTATGAAATCCAGAGCTAAGCCCAAGGTAGCTATAGTCAGACATACTTCTCCTCTAGGCATCATACCTACACCAACTCTTAGAGCACGTACAGCATCGAAGCCAGCTACAATAGCACCAATACCACAACCGATCACCTTACTAATTATACCTGAGGTGAGGACGAGTACGTAGAGCAGTATGTACTCAAACCTCATAGCCTCTTTAAAGTCGAGGGATGCCGTAGCATATACGAAGAATACTGTAGCAAAGGTATTTGCTATAATAGCTAATCTATCATGGTACCTAGAGACTGCAGGCATCTCAGATAAGGCAAGACCAAAAGCGTATGCACCGACTATTGGTGCTAGTCTAACATACTCAGAGGAGTGCGCCACTAACAGCATGAGAGCAAGAACAATTACATACCTAGAATCCTCAACTTTGAAAAAAGATAGGAATCTGTGGATATGCCTTGAGCATCTATGACCAAGAAATACGATAGTAAACCAGAACAAGAGAGCAAGTACCATAGTTACCGCAATCTCGAGCAAACAAATACCACGACCATGAACTATTTGAAGAACAAGCGTTAGTACTAGGAGACCAAGGATGTCATCGAGAACAGCAGCACCGAGGATAGACATACCCTCAGGAGTATTCAACACCTTCAACTCTATCATGGTCTTAACCGTAATGCTGACACTGGTAGCAACTAATAGAGCACCAAGTATTAGACATGTAGTAGCGTCATAGCTTAGGATACTACCAACAGCGTACCCAAGAGCAAAGGAAACAATGACACCGAGAACAGCTATGGTGGACATGGGGGTAAAGTAGTGTCTAAACTCTGAAAATCTAGTCTCTAAACCAGCCAGAAACAGCAAGACAGCAACTCCAAACCAAGCAACATGCTCCGTAATTTCATTTGGTTGGACAAGCCCCAAGACTGTAGGACCAATGATTATACCAGCAAGAATATCACCTAGAACAGGCGGATAGTCAATTAGGGAGAATAACTCCTCAAATAACTTGCCTACGATCAGTATAATAGCGAGATCGCGAATAAACACAGCAAACGGAGATATATTAACCAATTCGACTCCACCTCAGGTGAAGTTAAGTATTCAGATCCTGAATACTCTCATCACTTATTGCTGAGATGACATCACTATAAGATATAAGGGTTTCTCCGTAAAGTAACTTAAGTATTCAACAGCGCAAGATGCCTTATATAAGGTTTAATTGTGGTATTCACGAGTATATACGTGATCTAGTAGTGAAGTACTCAGCTTAGAACTGAACCAACGAAGGACCAAATTTTCTCAAATTCCCTAATAACAGTGTTCAACTGATCAGCACTCTCTGCAACAGCGGTAATGCACACATTACCCATCTCATCTAGATCAATACGTGTATACCTTGATAACGCCTTAACAGAGTTCTTTAACATGCGCAGTAGCTTAATGGTGCTCAAGTTCTGCTCATATCTGAAGAGCGGTTCAGACTCAATGTGAATACCGTACTCCTCAATATACAGGGTGAATGCTACCCTATTGAATCCAAGTCCCTTTGAAGCAACTACTGTAGTCGCTCCATCGATAATTGGTGTAGCAACGTAGTATCCAAGCTCCTTAAGCACCTCCACATATCTGCTGAACCTAGAATCGATACTGTGTTCTCGCACCTCTAGCTCAGTACCCTCACTTACCTCACGAAGGTAGTGAAGAGGACCTACTATGTACCCAATACGGAGGACTGGTGTATACGGTTCTGAGAATCCATAGAAGAGACAAAGAGCTTTACCAGGAGGCCAGTAGTAGACCTCACCAAGTTCTATCAAGTAGGTATCTGCTCTATTACCCAATACGATAGGTGTCTCGAAGTACACCTCCTCTTTCCATACGTGAGCACGTGAGCGAAATGGTAGGTATTTCCTAAATTCATCAGCATACCTATCCACGTAGATTACATACGAGTACTTATTAGCAAGCACCTCGATCAACACATCCATCACCTAGGTTTAATCCTAGAGAAGAGAGTCTTGTTCTTAAAAGGAGGTAGAGTGAGAAGGGATTTGTCAGTACCTTACTTGAAGCCTGGTGGTCTGACCTTAACTACATCCTTATTCACTAGCGTTGGTGGTACTCTACCTTCATAAAATGCTATTAGGTTTTCAGCCACTAGCTCTGCCATAGCATGTCTTGTTTCGTACGTGGCACTACCTATGTGTGGTACGAGTACCACGTTCTTGAATGCTGTTAGTGGATGATGTGGCGGTAGTGGTTCCTCTTCGAATACATCTAGACCTGCTCCTGCAATCCAACCCTCTCTTAGAGCCTTTATCAGTGCTTCCGTATCAACGACCTTGCCTCTAGCTGTATTTATGAGTATTGCACCCTTCTTCATCTTCCTCAGCTTCTCCTCATTGATCATGTGGTACGTCTCCTTTGTCAGAGGTACGTGTATTGATACGATGTCTGCTTCCTGTAGTAATGTATCGAGGTCTCTATACTCAATACCAAGTTGCTTCTCTAGGTCTTCCCTACGGACGACATCGTAGTAAATTACCTTCATGCCAAAACCTTTAACTGCTATCTCAGCAACTCTTGAACCTATCCTACCTAGTCCTATGATTCCAAGTACCTTACCCTTAAGCTCAGCACCAAGCATCATTAGTGGGTGCCAGCCTGTCTTTGTCCTTGACCATTCACCCCACCTAACGAAGTGATCTGCTTCGACAATCCTCCTAGCAACAGCTAGTATGAGAGCCCAAGTTAACTCAGCAACAGCCTCTGTTAGTACTCCAGGTGTATTCGTCACATACACACCTAGTTTTGTTGCTGTATTGATGTCTATGTTATCAAATCCAACAGCCATCTGAGCTACAATTCTTAACTTCTTTGCTTGCTGTAGGAGATTTGCATCTATCCTATCTGTGAGCATTGTAAGTAGTGCATCTGCTTGCTTAGCTTTCTCTAGGAGTACTTCGTATGGTGGTGGGTAGTACTTGTCCCATACCTCAATTTCGTAGTACTGTTCGAGTTTCTTGAGTATGTCTTCAAATATTTCCCTAGTCACGTATAGTTTCGGTTTCTGCATGAAATCACCGATAAGTTAAATGGAGATCATAAAGATATAAGTTTACCTGTAGGTACCCCATATACACTATATACCAAATGAGTTCAACATAGGTGATTAGATCTATGTATTGAGAAAAGAGTTAGGGGTAGAGGATTAGGCTGTACCTAGTTCCTTAGCTAGCTCCTTAATCACTTGTACACACTTATCTCTAAACTTGAGGTATCCTTCAGTGAACTCCTTCATCGTCTTTACACATGGTCCGTACTTTGGCCATTCGTCAACTTTGAGACCTCTATTACCGTACTTCAGCTCAATACCTACCTTCTTCAATAGTTCATTTACTTCAGGTGATGCTTCATATGCCTTGACGAAGTCTTCGTACTGCATTAGTCTCTCTAGGACCTTTGGATCTAGCTCCTTCATCACTGACTCCTCGTAGTCTTCTAATCTGAATCCTGGTTTCATAGTTTCATGTAGTACCTTTAGCTGGTGATTGGGGAACTCTGTATTGGTCATGTTTCTCCTGGCAAACGTCAGTAATGTATCGCTTGGATGTCTCTTTGATGCTGGTAGTAGGTCAATTCTATCCACCACCATTTCAGCTTCCTCTCTCGTCACACCTATCTCCTTCATTAGGTACTCAATCCACCTCTCTCTATTTCCAGGAGCAAACAATATCTCGTATACTCTATGGGCGACGAATGTACCCGATAGGTGTAGGTCGTTCTCTATCTGACTTAACATCTTGACTAAACTCTCCTTATCACCGTATGCACCTGTCTCGAGTAGTGCTTCAACGAATGCATCACGTAGTAGGTTCCTACCTAGGATCTTCTTTGAGCATAGAACCTCAATTCTCTCCTTAAGTGGTAGCTTCGTCAACTCAGCATACTTGTCCTCTGGAACTCCTAGAGCCTTTGCTAGCTTCTCAAGTATTGCTTCTCTCTTCTTCTCATCAACTTTCTCTAAGCCCTTTAGCAGTAGGTCAGTTGCTATAGTCTCTCTTAGGTGATCCTCAAGTCTACCACCCATGTTAGTGTCGTATGTCTGTGTCACTAGGATTCCCGCCTTAATTGCCTTAGCCATGCCTCTCATTGCTGCTACGCCAATTAGTACTTCTTGAGCTACTGTGTAGCTCACTGTAATGTTCTGACCAATACCTAGCTCGTTCAATCTCTCAGCAATCTCTATTGCTGCTGGATATGCAGCAGCTACCTTAATCACTATGTTTGGTCTACCCTTCTCAGTAACTGTCGTGTAGCCCCAAAGTAGGTACTCATCGTATACCTTCAAGTCCTTCTGTGTCCTCATGTAGAAGGTTAGTGCTGCCTCAACACTCTTCTCAGCATCGTGAGCAATTAATGGATTTAACTGGTAGCTCACTAGACCATCGTGGTACTTAGACCAGAAGAACACTGGTCTGAACACTAGGAAGTTATCCATGAGTGCGAATCTAGTCGCTTCCATAGCTATGTCATCAGCGTACTTCTCAGGTTCCCTGAACCACTCGGGATGCTCCTTAACGAGTACATCTCTTGCATGTTCCTTGAATAGTTCCCACAGTCTTGGGTCATCATCGTATGCTCTAGCGGCTAGTACCGGATTAGTCGATACCTGTACATAGCCTAGATGTCTCAACCACCTTAGACCTAGTGCATAGTCATTACCGAACTTACACATTCCTTTCAACGTAGCCACATAGTAGATGTTAGTCTCGAACTGCTTTCTCATTGCATTTAGATAGCTCTCAAGTAGGTTATTCTCATCAAGTTGCTTCTCAACCTCATTCGCCATGTATGCGAGCATGCTGTTGCCCTTATTCACTATCTTCATAGACCTTAGCTGCTCCTCAATAGTTGCTTTAGCAATGAGCGCACTACCGTATTCCTTCCTCTCAATCTCTTCCCACCTCTTTAATATGCTGTAGATAGCTCTAAGTGATTTCTCTACCTCATCACTGCTAAAACCAACCTTCCTACTCTCAATACCAAATAGATTAAACGCTATTTCAAGCAAGACATCGTAACATCGATGTCTAACCACTATCTTTCTTTCGATTTCTTCTTTACCGTCTGTATCCCTTATCCTAGCAGCAACGAACTCTAGGTTCAGCTGTCTTATGGCTGCTCCAATGACGTCATATAGCTTACCAACCATCTCTGGGTACAGGATGTGATCAGCAGCTAGCTTCGTGTGACCAGCAAGTGCTGACTTAACTATGTGATCAGCGTGATCTGTTCGTGGTGGTACTGGTAACGTCAACTTCTCTGGTCTTGATCTCTCAATAACTTCCCTAATGTAGTCTAGTGTAAGACTTACCATGGAGTATTAACACCTCACATGTACTGCACTATAGTTTTCGGAGGTGTGTATATAAGGATTACTACCATTGATAACCTAAGTAGGTATATATTAACCTACTTAGAACTGTTGAGCTAACGCTAGAGCACTGGATCATGAGTGAGGATTTAGGAAATAAAGAACAATAATTTCTCTTTTCTATAAGGAACAAGGTAGTGAAGCTACTATGGCTTAATTGTGATCTTTGCGTCCTTTCTAAGTCTTGCTCTTTCCATTGCCTGTAGCACTTCTGATAGCTTGTACCTTGCTGTAATGATCTTCGTTGGATCTATCCTTCCACTTGCTATCAATCTAATTACCCACATGAATGGTGCGTAGTCTACGTGTCCTTGTGAACCGTAGATCTGTCCGCTCCTTATCTGGAAGTACTCAAACCATGTTGGTGCTTCTCTATCAGCTCTACCAATCCAGGTAATCTTACCTCCTACTGATAGGCACTTCTCCATCTCTGTTATTAGTGGTGGGTATCCTGCTGCTTCTACCTGTAGATCAGCACCTACGCCACCAGTTACGTCTAGTACTACTTCGTGAATCGACTTACCTTGCTTCTCTAGCTCAATTGGATTAAATACGTAATCTGCACCAACCTGCTTAGCTAACTCTGCTCTCTCTGGTATTACCTCGAATGCAATTACCTTACCTGCACCAGCAGCCTTAGCTAGCATTATACATGCTAGTCCGATTGGTCCACAACCGTACACGACTACGTATCCACCTGGTAGGAACCCACCTGCTCTAATGAACATTGCCTTATACGCTACGCTAAATGGCTCAATTAGTGAACCTGCTTCGTACATCTTGTCCTCGCTCCTGTACACGTTTAGGAACTCATCAATCTTCCAACAGTACTTAGCATCTACAACTAGGTACTCAGCAAATCCACCATTCTTCGTAAATCCCATCTCCTCTAGATTGATACAGTGATCGAAGTAACCTCTCCTACAGTTAACACACTCACCACAGTACCACATCTCTACACAGGTAACAGCATCACCTGGCTTTAGCTCTGTTACCTCACTACCAACCTCAACTATTTCACCCGATAGCTCGTGACCTATGACTACTGGTAACCTCACCATACCGGGATACAGCATGTAGCCCTCTTCATCCTTCTCGTACATGTGAACATCGCTACCACAGATACCACAGGCCTTAACCCTAATGACTACCTGCCTTGGACCAGGTTTTGGCCTCTCAATCTCCTCTAGCTTCAGTGTTGGATTCTTCCACACCCTACTACCGTGTTTTGCTTTCCTTGTTTTCTCTTCTTCTGGAGTAGGTTTGTAGCCAGGTCTTGGAACCCACTCGCCATGTAGAACAGCTGCTAGCATCTTCTCTGGCATGATACCACCCCCTAGAGAGGTTACTATACAGCTATTTAAGGATACTCATTTAGTGTAGCTCAGAGTCTACCTACATAGTAGTAGTTAGTTCCCAGCATCGATACTGCAACCTCTTGATAGTTTTTGAGGGTTCAACTAATATTAGTGAGCTTGATTACGCATGTAGAGGAGGTATAGTCTATGCCTAGTAGGTACCTTGGATTGACTCCGAGACCTGGATTTGGTGTGAGGTTACCTGATGTAGTGCTGCCTACTATGTACAGGATCTTTAAGGAGCTTAACGTTGTTGCCAATATCATGTTGTCATACCATAGAGAGACTGGTCCTGAAGATGTCATAGCATCGCTAAATCCAAGGGATTTCCTGAAGGGACATACAGGAACCTCGATTAAGGAGTACATCTCTAAGGCTAGAAAGCTATCTGACCTATACTCTGTGGTCGTTGAAATTGAGGCTGATCACGTATCGTTAATGGCGTCGCCGGAGAGAGCTATTAAGAGGATTAGTGGTGCTGCTTTCGAGTATGGTCTTACTGATGAGGAAATTCGTGAGTCTCTGAACTACATTGAGAAGGAGATGAAGGAAGCTAAGGAGGTTGGTGGTGTTGAGTTTGTTACAGTAGATACCTGTGAACTCGTTGATCTCGGTGTTGATAAGTTGAGTGAGAGTGAGGTTCTTGCTAGGTACGAGAGTGAGGTACCTGAAGACGTTAGGAGGAGTCTCGAGAAGAAGTATATTGGTAAGGTCTTCACTTTTCTCGGGCCTGAGTACTGTATTGAGGTTAAGTTCAGTAGGATTGATGTAGCTAGATTAGCTCTGAAGTACCTCAAGAGTATTGAGTACGTTGAGAAGGTATACAGCTTAGTTGAGACATACCTAGGTCCTGTAGGTCTTGAGGTAGCTCTCGATGAGTTACCTGAGTTAACTCCTGTAAAGGACTTAGTGTTCTACCTCAATGAGTTAAGAGACAGAGGTCTCAACATTAACTTCATAGCACCAAACGTAGGGTTTAGGAAACGTGAGGACTATGCCGGTGAACTAGGTGAGTTAAGAGAGAGGTTGGAGGTATTGAGTACCGTAGCTAAGTCATTCGGTACCTTACTGTCAATTCACTCAGGTAGTGGTGCTCATCCATACAGCGACAAGGGTATTGGTGTTTGGGAAACAGTTCGTGATGCAACTAGTGGACTTGTTAAGTACAAAGTGTCTGGCATCTTCATTCAGCTACTACTCGAGGTCATGGCTAGATTCCCAAGAGGTTCAAGACCTAGAACTCTCTACGAGGAGATCTTCAGCACTGTACACGATTACTTGATTAAGGAAGTTGAGAAGAGAGGTTACCTATACTCACCTGAGTTAGAGCAGATGTTGAGGAGGTATGAGGATGAGGTTAGAAAGGGTCTCAGAGAGGAAATGGATCCAAGAGCAGACTTCTTCAGGCACTACTTCTTCCTATTCCAGACAGTTAGGGATAGTAGGGGGTTCAGGTATCTAAGAGAGAAGGTACTAGAGCTCTATAGAGAGGATGAAGAACTTAGAAAGGCATATGAACGTGAGCTAGCGCACTTACTAACTAGGTTCCTAACTAAGCTAGGTTACGTGAACAATGCTATAAGGTGGAGAACGATACACATAGCTTAGTAGTGTAGGAAGTAGGAAAGAGCACACTATTCTTTTTACCTTCTCTTACCTAATCTTACTCACCATCTTTACTGCACTACTCGTAACTTACTGTGACAGGTCTTCCCTCTCTATATGATCTCCAACAAGCTTCAGCTATCTGTACAGCTCTTAAACCATCGTTACCCGTTATCAGAGGTGTCTTATCCTCAATTACACACTCTATGAAGTGCCTATCCTCTGCTATGTATGCGTCGTAGAATCTCTTCTCAAACCACTTAACACCGAGGAACACTAATCCATCAGGTCTACCATAGGAGAAGAGATTGTTCTCTCTTGCACCTACGTAGATTATTCCATCAGTACCGTAGATCTCTGTTCTAAGGTCGTAACCGTACACATTCTTCCTCGTACCATGTATGTACCCTAGAACACCATTCTCAAACTTGAAACTTATCGATACAACATCTAGATCACCCTTCTTACCTATCTCCTCTGGAAACATGTAGACTCCACCATGTACGTACACTTCCTTAACCTCTGAACCTATGAGCCACCTAGCCATATCGAAGTCATGTGATAGCATATCTAGGAATATACCACCACTAAGCTTTGGATCAGCTGCCCAACCAGGCGGTGGTGCTGGATCCCTAGCTATGCTAATGAACATTATCGGTCTACCTATCTTACCCTCTTCAATGAGTTTCTTAGCATTTAAGTAAGCTTCATCAAATCTCCTCATGTAACCAACCATCAGCTTTACACCAGCCTTCTCAACAGCTGATATAACTCTCTTCGCCTCATCGGAGGTCACTGTCATCGGCTTTTCACAGAAGATGTGCTTACCTGCTTCAGCCGCCTTAATGATCATCTCAGCATGGAGGAATGTCGGTGTACATATGACTACTGCATCTACTTCAGGATCCTTCAGTAGAGTATCGTAGTCCTTATACCACTTAACACCAAATCTCTCACCTACAGACCTAGCTAACTCCTCAACCGCATCGGCTACAGCCACTAACCTAGCATTCTCTACATGAGCCATGAAGACCTCAGCATGAACTCTACCAATTCTACCAAGACCAATAATTGCTACACCAATTTTCTTCACCTAACCACCTCAGGAAAACTGATTTAGACATCTAGAAAATATTTATTTAGCCGTGACTACAATGAATACCCCACTTAGTGAAAGATTTGGAAAACCTATTCTAAACAGATTCGGTAAAAAGATATACCTTGACCAAATGACTAGGAAGGAACTCGAAGAGAGAGTTAAGGAATGCGATATAGTGATACTCCCAGTAGGTTCAGTTGAGTGTCATGGACCCTTTGCACCACTTGGAGAAGACACAATAATTGGTGTATCAATTGCTGAGAGAGTTGCATACGAAACAGGTGTCACAGTTGCACCACCAATATTCTACGGTAGTCACCCAAGTCATCACTATGGTCTACCAGGTACAATACCTGTAAGAGCAACAACACTCATAGAGTACGTATCAGATGTAATTAGGTGGCTTAGCAATGCAGGTTTCAAGAAGATAATCGTTCTGAATAGCCATGGACAGGAGTACGTACTACCAATAGCTAAGGACGTAGCAATAATAGAGAAGGGTGTCCACGCTCTAATTCTAGTTACGAGTTGGTGGTCCTGGGTACAGGATCTACTCAGGAAAGCAGGTACAGGAGAGGAGATTGCACCCGGAGTAAAACTTGAAACACCATTCATACACGCAGATGAGGTAGAGACTAGCGTTACATGGTATGTGGCACCGGAACTTGTGGATGTAGAGACGCTTAAGAAGGAAGGGAGATGGGGCGTAGTTAGGATAATACCTGCAAAGTACGTGAATGCAGCTGGTAACGTATTTCCAGACAAGCCATTTAACTGGTACGACGTAAGTCACGCGCCAGAACTATTCTACTACCCCAAGGGCTTCGTCGGTTGGCCTGAAAAAGCATCACCAGAGAAGGGTAAGGTAATTGTTGAGACCTGTGTAAAGAGAATGGTTGAGTTCATTGAGTGGTTAAAGAAGACGTACCCACCAGGAAAGATACCAAGGACATGGATTGAGATCGAGGATTACTTCTACAACAAACCAAAGGAATGGGTAGAACCGATAGAAGTTACTAAGTAAAATCCTTCTTCTCTTTTCCCTTACTCACCCACATTAGGTGTTATTGATGAAGCTCTCCGTAGTGTATGCACTAGTACCTAAGACTAAATTCAAAGCAGCTATAGTAGCACCCCTCGAGAATGTACTTAAGCTAGCTAGTGAAGTGGGGATTAACGGTATTGAGCTCAACATCCCCAACCCCTTTGAGGTTAACGTTACTGAGCTGGAGAAGAAGTTGAGTGATTACGGTCTTGAACTATCTGCTCTCTCAACGGGACTATCATACGTAGAGTACGGGTACAGCTTAACACATCCAAGTGAGGAACTACGTAAGAAGTCAATAGAGTTCTTTGTGAAGTACTGTGAGATTGCTCATAGATTGAGTAAGTACAATAGAGTTGTCATTGGTCTAGCTCGTGGTCGAAGTGAAGGTAGGTCAAGAGAAGAGGTACTAAACATACTGAGAAGCAGCATCGAGGAGATACTGAAGAGAACTAATGGCTATGGAACAACACTACTGGTAGAACCAATAAATCACTACGAAACGGATATACTGAACAAGCTTGATGAGACCATAGAGTTCATTAAGTCAATCGGTAGCCCCAGAGTTAAGCTACTACTCGATACCTACCACTCCACAATAGAGGAGAAAAGTCCATACGATGCTATTGCCAGAGCTAGAGAGTACATAGGTTATGTACACGTAGCTGAAAACAACAGACTAGCACCAGGTATGGGTATGCTAGATTGGGAGAGAATAATCTATAGACTTATCGCAGTAGGGTACAGTGACTACCTCAGTATTGAGTGTATACCCTACCCAACGTATGAAGAGATGGTGAGGACCGGAGTTGAAACCCTTAGGAGAGTACTAGAATTGAGGTACTGATAAGTACGTAACCACGTCCCTACAACTTAGGTGAACCACATGTTCTACACACATGCTGTGATTCGCGGTATTGAGGTAGTAGCTAAGTTCCCATGGAAGATAGGTATCGTGACATTCATGATATTTCCAGAGCTACTGAAGTCAGATGTAGGTGCTGGAGATAAGATAAAAACGCTACTTGAAGACCCATTCTTCGAAGTATTTGAAGTAGCACCAATGAGGGATGAGGAGTGGAGTAAGATAGCTCATGCAGTTAAGGAGAAGGAATTTGCACTAGCACTACAACCTGAGATATTGGTTAGGGGTAGGAATCCTAGTTCGGTGAATGAAGAGGAGAGGAAAGCAGTAGTAGCGTCATTTATTGAGGAAATTAAGAGAGCTAGTGTGAGAGGGATGAGAGCTGTAGCACTATGTACAGGACCTAACGTTGCAGGACCAGAGAGGGAGAAAGCAATTGAAGCACTAATCAAGACACTGGGAGAACTGGCCGAGGAAGCAGGTAAGTACGGAATGAATGTCTATCTAGAAACCTTTGACCAGATATGGGATAAGAAGAGATTACTTGGACCACTATCAGAAGCCGTTAAGGTAATTGAGAAAGTACGTGAAACACACAAGAACGTCTACATACTGTGGGATCTAAGTCACGCACCACTACTCAATGAGGATCCAGAAGTACTGAAGTCGTACCCAGACTACATAGGTCACATACACATCGGCTGTGCTAAGAAAGTAGGTGACAAGCTATATGATTGGCACCCAGGATTTCATAGACCAGGTGCACTGAATACCGAGAAGGAAGTAGCTAAATTACTTGAAGTATTGCACGACATAAAGTATAGAGGAGCAGTAAGTTTCGAGATTAAACCAGAACAAGATCAAGAACCACTAGAAGTACTTCACGCAGCTAAGAGTGTCCTAATTAGAGCGTACCAACTATTCCTAGAATCAAAGCTATAGCTTATGCATTATCTGAATCTCCAAACATCAGCTTTTTAAGTAGACCTCAATTCTGCTAGTACTTATGTACACAGAGTTTAGGTATCCACTATTCAAGATAGTACCTGGTGCAAGGTGTATTGAGGTAAGGATTAGATGTAGAGTAGATGTAATTAGTGATGTGATGGAGGTAATTGGGAAGTACCTCCTCTCACCAGCAATTATGGAGGTTAAGAACGATATCCTTGAGATCGTTGGTTTTATCAACGTAACAAATGTAGATGAGGAGAAGCTGCTAAATACCTTGAAAGGCCTCAATGGCGTAGTGGGAGTGGAGTACATCTCATCTGAACTACATGAGAGAGGGTACTGCTTTGATCACTTCTACTATCCACATATCTGTGGTGATTACTGGAGAATGATACTCATAATTGGTGATAGGTTTATAGAAGCTATGGTAGCACTAAGAGATAAACTAGGTACAGCCCTCGATGCAGTACTCTACCACATAGGTTTCTGGTACGGCTACACCTCTGCTGAGAACATGAAGAAGATCCTAGGTACAAGAGGTTTCCTCAATATCGTACAGAACATCAAGCTAGTAACCGAGTACTTCGCACACGTATCGAGAGTATGTGGTTGGGCAGACATAGAGATAGTCAAGATAAATCCACTAGCTTCCGAAGCTCTATTCAGAGCTAGTAACTGCTGGGAAGCAGATTCCTACCTTCAACTCTTCGGTAGAAGTAATAGACCTGTATGCCACATGACTAGAGGAACAATAGCTGGTGTAGCTTCAAGCGTACTGGGTAGAGACATGGTATGTGAGGAAATACAGTGTAGAGCAATGGGTAGTACACACTGCATGTTTAGGGTAAAACCAGTAAAGTAACCTAGCTCAAACTTTCAAGTACCTCCCAGTGACGTAGATACGGGATAGTTTGTACCAGCATAAGTAACGTGGAGATAGCTATGAGAACTGAGGAGATACCTAGATGATTTCACGATTTCCTAGAGATTAAAGATTTCTCTACTCACAACTTTCTAACCTCAACATGTACCTCAGGATTTCTCTCAATGAATTCTTTAGCTTCATCAAATGTTGGTAGTCCAGAAGACATCTACTACAATCCACGAAGTAAGTTCGTAGCAGATTTCGTAGGAACAACAAACTTCCTCCACGGAAAAGTAGTTGAAGTAATCAATAACGAAGTGACAATAGAACTAGCAACAGATACGTACGTGAAAGCAAGAAAGACACCTGATCAAGTACTCAACATAGGTGATCAGGTGACATTAGCAATTAGACCAGAGTACATCAAGGTATCGAGAGAACCACCTACAGCAGATAACGTAGTTAAAGGATACATCAAGGAAAGCGTCTTCCTAGGACCAGTAGTTAGTTACTTCATAGATGTATGTGGACAGGAAACAGTAGTCGACATACCAGCTTCCAAGAAGATTATGGAAGGAGAAGTCTACGTAGTCCTCACTAAGGACTACCTTAGAATAGTGACAGATTAATCAACATAACATTATCAATAACATTACTAGACTTAAACCATGGCAAATAGCACCTGGAAATCAACTAGTTAACACAATCAGCGATACAAAGTAGTGCAAATGAGAGGTCTCAATAAGAGAAGAGCTAACGTAGAGGAGAAGATTCTCCACAGTACTTGAGAGGTACTAGTGTTCACGTACTATTTTGTAGTTAGCAGTGGGAACTCACTGCGTAATTACCAGTAACATCTTGTGCGACCTACGTATTCATGATGTGTACCTGCTACGTAGTGAAGATGAGGATTTGGTGGACCGGCCGGGATTTGAACCCGGGACCTCCCGCGTGCGAGGCGGGCACTCTTCCAGGCTGAGCTACCGGCCCTCTTGGCTTATAGGTGTCTTGTTTTTCTTAAATTGGTTTCTTCTTTTTGGTCTACATCTTTGGTTTGTGTTGTTTTCTGGGTGTTGTTTCTCATTGTTGTTTCTTCGTTTAGTTATGGGGTATGTTGTTTTGGTGAGTTGGGTAGGTTATTTGTTGGAGTTTGTGGTGGTTTGTGGAGGAGGTAGTGTGAGTAAGTTTGATGTTGCTCTTAGGTTTGTTAGGGATTTAGTTTGTATCCTCGATAGTAGGGTTTACGCTGTTATTCTCTTTGGTAGTGTTGCTAAGGGTTTTGCTGATGAGTGTAGTGATATAGATATCATGGTTATTGTTGACTGTTACCATCCATGGATTGATCATCAACTTGCTGATCTCTGTCATCGTTACTTTGTTGAGTTTGGTGAAGTTATTGAACCTCTTGTTGTTTCTCTTGAAGAATACTTTCTGAAACTTAGTGGTAATCCTCTCTATGTTGAAGTTAAGAAGTTCGGTAAGGTGTTGTACGTGAATGAAGATGTTGTTAAGGATCATGTTAAGAAGTTACTTGATTTATCTAATCACTATCGTGAGGTTGCTGAAGTTAACTACAGGATGGGATATGTTAGAGTTAGTGTTGATCTACTTCACAATGCTATAGAGCTTCTCTTGAAGGCTCTGATAATGGTTAAGGAGAGACCTTTACCTAGAACTCGCGGTGGTTATATCCATGTATTTGCTGAGTTGTATCGTGATATAGTACCTGAGAACTTAATTGCTAAACTTCACAAGGCTTTACGTATCAGAAATATGGCTAGGTACGATCCTGAGTATGTACCTTCTGAAGATGAATGGACTTACGTGAAGCAGGTATATGAGTTAGTTAGGGAGTGTGTTAAGAAGGTTTTAGGTTATTGAAAGGGTTATGGAAGGTTAGTTTGAAGAGGTTAAGGGATAGAGAAAGTTAAGTTCTGTGCCCTAACTGTTGTTAAAGATCCTATTGAGGATTTTGTAGTGTTGTTACTCGTGTTGAAGGAGGATGTCATGTGAGTTAGAAGGTATGTAGTTGGTATGTTGTTTGTCTTAGGAACTTCATGGTGAGGTTTCGAGAAGGTCATGTTATTTAGGGTTTGATGTTAAGGTTATGAGGTTAGGGTGAAGTAGTTAGTAGTTAAATAGTTTCGAGGTTACTTTGGTGATGATGAGTAGTTTGTCTCGTGATGTTTTGTGGCGTTTTGCTATTGAGCTTATGAAGCGTGGTTTCTATGTTCGTTGGCATGCTTATGAGTTTCTCATTGGTTTTGGTGGTAGGTTGAGGTGTTTACTTGAGGTTGAGCCTCATTTCTGTAGGGTTGTTGTTTGGGTTTTTGAGCGTCTTGAAGATGTTGGTCCTGTTCTCGAGGTTGTTAGGAGGTTCTTCCCTAATTACACCATGGTTATTAGAGCGAGTAGGAGGATGCTAGAGGAGAGGTAATTGGGGTTTAGGCGGTACTTCGACCCCCTTGCGGGGGGGCATCCCCGCCTCACATCCCCCTATGTGTCTATTTATTTGGTTGTTTTTCTGTGTTTCTGTGGTTTTATGTTCTGTGAGGTTTGTTGTCTTTATTGATGAGTCTGGTCTCCCTGTTAGGTGTCAGGTGTTTGTCGTTGCTGCTCTTGGTGCTGTTGTTCCTAGTGGTGTTTCGTATTTGTTCATTGGTCGTGATCTCGTTGAGTTTGTTAGGTCTAGATTTCGTGTTAAGGGTGAGATTAAGTTTCGTGATGCTAAGCGTGTTCTCGACGTTGCTGAGTTACGTAGTTTTGTTGACACTATCCTCTCTAGGTTTAGAGTTGGTTTCTCTGTAGTTCACGTATCTACTGACAATGCTCTAGAGGTGAGATTACTATCAATTAAGAGGGCTCTGTTCTCATTACTTAGGTCGTGCGTGGATATCTTGGGTAGTATTGAGTTATTGACTATTGTAGTTGATGAGGTCCCCCTCGATTTAAGGTACTTGAGAAGAGCACTGATATCAGCTATTAGGGATTTATACGTGATACCCAGTATTGAGGTCAAGATGAGGAGCAGTGCGAGAGTACCTGGTATTCAGCTAGCTGATGTAGTTGCAGGTTACCTACGTAGCACGTACCTCAAGAGATTGGGAAAAGGTTAATATAACCTACAATCACGGTGTATACCTCGAACAGGCCCCGTGGCCTAGCCTGGAAGGGCGGCGGCCTTCTAAGCCGCAGGTCCCGGGTTCAAATCCCGGCGGGGCCGCCAAGCACTATCCTCCTCTAGAGCTAACTACTAGTCTATAAGCTATGATCAGTAACGGTGCTGTGAGCAAGCCGATGACGACTCCTGGTGGTATGAACCACCACCAAGCATCCAACGCTACAGCACCTGTGTAAGCTACATACCTCAGCACTTGACCGATCGATAGGTACTCTGGTGATGTTAACCCTAGAAAGCTAGCAATGCACTCAATCTGTATACCATATGCTAGCTGAAGTATTGCCATTGCTGCTATGGTTGGCGATATTGCTGGAATTACATAGTTCACCAAAATACTCCAGCTACCTAGACCAATTGCTCTAGCTGACTCCACATAGCTTTCTCTGCAGACTCTAATCGATGCAGAGTACACAACTCGTGCAACGAAACCCCACTTAAGTGAACCAACTACAATCCCTATCTCTACTGGTGATAGTGCTCGTGTACATGACAGTACTATGAGTAGTGGTACTGTGGGTAGTATGAGGACTATGTCGCAGATCCTCATGAGTACCGTACCAACTAATTTACTGAAGTAGCTCGCAACAACACCAACTACTGTACCGATGGTTGTCGAGAGTAGCGATATAATAGCACCGACACATAGTGTTGTCACTAGTCCAAGAGCAATTTCACTAGCTACATCCCTACCCCATGCATCAGTACCTAGTAGACCCCACTTTAGACCGTAGATTCTCAGGACAGCTCTTGGTGTGTTAGTGAGGTAGTTCTCATTTCCTGACTTAAGTACCTTGATCACTAGATCGATTTTGTACTCTCCCTCCTCACTAAATACGTACCTAGCTACGTAGTATGGATCAATTACCTTCCACAGCTTCTCTCTGGTTATGATTCTAAGTGTTGGATCTAACGAGGATAGAATTAGGGGATTGCTTGCAGTTTTTCTCTTTATGTACACGATCACTTCTTCACTACTTGGCTTCGTTATCCTTAATGTAAGCTTTAGGGGTGTGTACTTGGGTATGTTCTCTAGCTTTACCTCAAATACCTTCGGTGGTTCCCACGTGTAATTGATCGATGTTCTGTAGTGTAGTACTGCTTCTCTGTCGTTCTCTACCCTCTCTACTAGTTTGAGTACGTAGTCCCTGGTATCAGGTAGTTTTGTTTTGTGGATTAGTGCTGTGTACCAGATGGGTGGTGCATATGGTGTTGCTACTTTCTCTAGCGTTTGCTGTGTCAGTGGGAGTAGGGGGAGTGTGAGTGCTATCACTGATGCTAGGATGATTAGTGGGTACATTGACTTCAGTACTGCTCTCGAGATTAGTGGTCTCCTCACTACCTTTCCTCCATCAGGTGCCAATTCTTGTCGTGGATGGAGCACTGCTATTGCGATATCTGCTACTGAATTAGCTAGTACGACAGATAGTGTTAGTACTGTGAAGAGTGCGTAGATTAGTGTGTAGTCTCTCTGTAGCTCTGCTTCGGCAATGAGGTACCCTGTTCCTTCCCAAGAAAATACTCTCTCCACTGATACCATACCTGAAACTGAGAACCCTAAGAGTAGTGCTATCAGCGAAATCAACGGTGCTGCGTTCGCTCTAAGTACATGTCTCCAAACCACAGCGTACCTAGATAATCCCTTTGCTCTAGCTAGCAGTACATACTGTGTACTGTATTCAGGTGCTAGTACTGACTTCGTAACTATGTACAGTAGGCCAGAGTACCATAGTGTTAGTGTTGTGAGTGGTAGTACTAGGTGTCTCAACATGTCGAGTACTGTGCCTTCTTCAGATACTACTCCTGAAGCTGGCAGTATACCTAGTTTGTACGCTACTATGTACTGAAGTACCATACCTAACCAGTACGGTGGTACTGAGTATAGTGCAATCATGAGCGTAGTAACTACGTAGTCTCTAGTAGTACCTACGTATGGTGTTGTCACTACTGCTAGTACTAGCGATATCACTGCTGCTAGTGTTATTGCTGGTATCATGAGGATGAGCGTTATTGCTAAGTATCTAGGTAGGATACTTGATGTAGGTACCATGTAGTGAATAGATATTGAGTAACCGAAGTCAAATGTGAGAACAGATCTTAGGAATATAATGTACCTGGTTACGATGTCGCTACCTAGACCTAGTCTATCCTCGAGCTTCTTCCTGACATCACTCGGTATGTTACCTGCTAGGATATCGAGTGCGTTGAGGGGACTACCTGGTAGGAGGTTCACTATGATGAATACTAGTGTCAGTGCTACCTGAATAGTTATTGCAGTTACTATGACTGTACGCAGCACTCTCTTCCTAGTGCTCATGGTGTCTTCTCAACCTCCACAGTGCAATACCTACAGCTACTACTACTATGGATGCTATTACAATGTAGTGAAGCACATTTCTCATACCCACACCTACCTCTTCTGCAGTCCTGATCTTCAGCACCTTAGGGTACTTGAAGTACTTCTTATTTGCTAGCAGTACAACTATCTTCTTCTCTGGTTCATAGCTCTTGAAGATGTATGGTCCTGAACCAACTGGTCTATCGTTTGGGTACGTTAGTGGGTCCTCTACTTTCTCCCAAATGTGCTTAGGGAGTACTGGTACGTACCCGATCCAGTACAGTGCCCAGTAACTCGATGTGTTTAGATAGATTCTCACTGTATAGTTATCAACTACCTCTGTTTTAACTACGTACTTCACCTTTGGTGCCCAAATACTGGAAAGTTTTAGGAGCTTGTAGGTGTACGCTACGTCATGTGCTGTCAATGGTGTACCATCGTGCCACGTGATGTTTTTAGCTATGTGGATTGTGACTATGATCCCTCTACTCCACTTCTCGGTACTCCACTTAACCGCGATCCATGGCATTAGCTCTAGTGTGAACGGGTTTATAGCTATCAATGGATCGTAGATTCTACCTAGTACATACCAGTCATAACCACTTATTGTGACTAGTGGGTTTAGTGAGCTAATTCTCGACGTTGGTAGTGAGAGTCGTAGTACCTTGAACTTCTCTGATCTAGCCATTAAGTACGTCCAACCACCTAGAGGTATGCTACCGGTAACACCAAAGCCAGGCTCAGCAACTAAATACCTCCAACCCTTCCTAGCTACTGAGTACAGGATCCTCACGTAGAGCGGTATACCCGGTAACTTCTCTGCTAGTATTTCCTGAACCTTGTGAACCGCCATCATAACCTCATCCCTAGATCTAGCTAGGAGAATTTTCTCTAGCCACCTATCTAGCTCTGGATCCTTAACACCAGCCCAATTCCATCCATGTGCTCTATCCTGTGAGCTATGGAAGCTCTGGTAGAGGTAATCTAGCGTGTATCCTGGATGTCTACCAAGTATGAACATGTCGAACCTAGCTACTGATGGGTCTATGAGCTGTAGTAGTGTATTGAAGTCAACCTCCTTCACGTAGATAGGTAATCCAATTCTCCTAGCTTCACGTGCTATTAACTTAGCTACCTCAACCTTAATAGGGTCGTTGCTGGGAGCTAATATGTACAATCTAGGAACTTCCCTACCATTTGGCCCAATCCACGTACCTCTCTCCTTACTATACCTGTACCCACCTTCCTCAAGACACTTAATAGCTAGCTCAGGGCTGTACTCATACCTCTTGACCTTTCTATTAACCCACTCCCCAAATATTGGTGGTACAAAGGTATCGATCGGTACTCCCGCACCTTTCAGTATGTCTCTAACTATTCTGTCCTTATCCACTAAGTGAGCAATTGCTCTCCTGAAGTAAATATCGTTAAGTGGCCACTTCCTTAGGTTGAAGTATAGTGCGTAGTAGAAGTAGCTTGGTGTTGCTACAACAGTGAAGTTCTCCTCCTTTAACTTCCTAGCTAGGTCAATAGGTATGTGCCACGATGTAATATCGACCTCTCCTCTCTCAACTGCTAGTGCCTCATCCTTAGGATTAGGTAGTAGCTTAATCACTAGCTTCTCTACCCATGGCCCCTGTGGCTTGAAGTATACTCTCCAATTATCCTCAGTTATTACCTCAGGACCTTTAGCCTCTGCTAGAGCTATAGTGAATAACGATGTAGCTATCACTATGAGTATCAGGATTATAGGTAGGGACTTCCAAAGCATTGAGGACACCGGAGTACAAGTTAGGTGGTGTAAACAAAACTCTAATCCTTAAACTCCCTAAGGTTCTTTAGTCAGCACGGTGGCTCTCTTCACCATTCTGACCCGCGAGTACTCATCACTATGACTCTAGACCCCTATAGGAGTACTTATCAGATAGGTGTTGTCTCTTCACCTTTCAGGACCCACCCAGTTCATCACTGTTATTGAACTCTGTACCGGAAGTATTTTACTGTAGCTTCGTTACCGTAGCTAGCTACTTTCCTCTCAAGACTGCTATTGCAGATGCTAATCCCATTGTTAGTGGGTAGTCTTCATACGTACCTTTATCTGGATTGTACCTGAAGATCACGGCGTTTACGTTTAAGGTCTCGAGAGCTGCTGCGAGGAGTGCTGTGAGTGCTGGATCTGCTTGATGTAGGACTAGGTATATTATGTCTCCACTTAGGTAGTGCTCGTATATTGCCTTAACTAGGTCCACTAGTACCTCGCTCATCTTGGATGGTTCTACTGCTGCTGTAATGACCTTCCTGAGTACTACAATATTTGGTTTCTGTATGAACTTCATGAAGTCTTCTACCTTGTCTTCCCTACCTATGAAAACTACGTAGCGAGTAACTTCTCTCACTCTACACACCTATCTCTAGTGCTTCGTTATGGGTATATGAATGTGTTCTGGTGGATCAGTGTTGCCAGTCTTCTTCACCTATCAGTGCCCAGATTCCTCCTCATCTCCAACCCTCAGGGTACTGGGCTTAATCACCAATCATCGTGGGTTCAATTCATCATTGGTTACTACCTCTAGTTTAATTAAGTTCAGTATTCTTGATAAAAGGTTAACTCAGTAGTTGTTCTTCTTCCTGTCTAAGTACTTGTAGGTACTCACTTAGTGTACCTATGTAGGTACCGTCTCGAAGATATAGCTCTATAACTGCATTCTCTAGGATTTCCTTCTTGAGGAGGGGGGTTCTGTGCTCTCTATCTGGATTTAGTAGGTTCTCAACTGGTGTTCCACCCACAATTGTGTTGAATGGAGGGAGCACTATTATCTTAACTACCTCGTTTAAGCTCTGGAGCATGTACTGCTTATTGGTCGTGACCTTTAGGAATACTGGTTCGTAGATTCTTAGGAGTGTGCTATCTCTCATGTAGATGTGTGGATGTACGTGACCTATGATAACTGCCTTTACTTTCTCGAGATCTTCAGGTCTTGGCTTAGCATGTCCATGTAGTAGCAGTATCTCCTTCCCTTCATGATCTCTAATGGTTAGTCCCCGAGATGGAACTAGCTTAATTCCTTCAGGTAGTACTTCAGCAATATCACCATCGTGATTACCCTGAACAATAATGCAATTGACTAGGTCTCTTAGATTTGTGAGGAACTCCTTCAATCCCGCCACTTCGCAAGCGCTGACTCCTGTAACGGTGTGCTTTACATCACCCAGTAGTATAACCTCATCAACTCTATTCTCTTTAATTAACCTAGTCAACCTACTGAGAAGCTTTCTGTGCTGTAGAGGGACTCTAGCACCTCTCAAAGCTAGTTCTCTTTCATAGCCAATGTGAAGGTCAGCAACTACGAGGATCCTCTCTCCACTGTACGTAGTTAACACTATGCCATTCTCTACTAAGCTCATCACTTAAATTGATGTAGCGAGGTATATAATCTAGTTGTCTTATCCCAAGTAGTGGTGGTGTATTCATGGGTAGAAGGAGAAGGAGGAGAAGGAAAATTATAGTTCGAAGGAAGACTTTGCCTAAGGTATTCACGTGTCCTAACTGCGATAGTAAGACAGTGAACATAAATGTGAGGAAGAGTGAGGGTAAGGTAGTTGTTATCTGTGGTTCATGTGGTCTACAGGCTGAGTACGAGTACAATCCAATATTTCACCCAGTTGACTACTACAACAAGTTCGTAGATGATTTCTACGAGGGTAAGCTACCTACTCCAAGTAAGCAGGTTGAGAGTAGAACTATCTCACTTGAGGAATTGAGTAGTGAAGGTGAAGAGGAGATTAGTGAGGCTGAGGAGTAGATGGGTAGGGTGCTGAAGTACATTGAGGAGAGAAAGTCGAGATACGGAGCACTACACATGACATTGATTGATCCTGATAAGGTAGGTGATCTATCGGTTATCAGTAAGCTATGTCAAGTAATTGATGAGGCGGGTAGTGACGCTATACTACTTGGTGGTAGTACAGGTGTTGTAGAGTTCCAGCTAGATGAGGTGATAAAGGAGATTAGATCGTATACGTCTATTCCGGTAATACTGTTTCCAGGTAGTGTTGCTGGGTTAAGTAGGTTAGCTGATGCAGTGTTCTTCCTCTCAGTACTGAACTCGGTCGATCCCTACTTCATAACAGGTGCTCAGGCACAAGCTGCTATAGCGATTAAGAGGCACTACAGCAATCTAGAGATAATACCTACAGCGTACATACTCATGGGGGATGGAGGAGCTGCAGCATATGTCAGTTGTGCAAGACCAATTCCATACAGTAGACCTGAGTTAGCACTTGCCTATGCTCTAGCTGCTGAGTTCATGGGCATGAAGAACGTGTACCTTGAAGCCGGTTCAGGTGCTAGTAAGCCAATACCTCCTGAAGTAATCTCAAGGGTTAGGAGCTACACCACTGTGTTACTAACTGTTGGTGGTGGTATTAAGAGTTATGAAGCAGCCTACGTAGCTGCTAAGGCTGGTGCAGATATCGTGGTTACAGGTACTGTAATTGAGCATCAACCAGATAAATTGAAGGAAATTGTGAGGGGTGTGAGGGACGGTGGTAGAGAGAGACTTAGAGCCCGATGAGGTACGCTATTGCTGTGAACGCTATGAGTGCTGCTGCGAAGAGTATCAACATGTAGGGTGATATCTTGATTACCTCTATTTCCTTACCCTCGTAGAACCTGATTAGACCAGCACTTGTTAGTGGTGATACTTCTCGTCTTCTCCTTCTTGAGGACACTTACCTCACCCCGAAGAACTCCTCTAGTGTGATCTTAGTAACTTTCAGTTTATGTTCTTTACTCGGTGGTGGTACTATTGTACTGATACCGAGCGGGTCCTCTATTATGAGCGTGAAAGGTAGTTGACCCTTCTTAGCTTTCTCAACTAATTCTAATGTCTCAGTACACCTCTTCTTGACCTCTTCATCTTCGGATAGTAGCATCATCCTCTTAGTTAGCTCCTCAATTCTAGTAAGTACTCCCTCTATATTCGATATGAAGATCTCTGCCTGAGGACCGGGATCAATTATGATACCTAGCTCAGGTATCCTGATTCTAGCTGTTCTAGATCTTATGACACGAACAGAGAGGTCATCCTCACGATCGACACGGTACTCATACCTAACAGGTTCTCGCTTATCGAGAGAAAATATGTCACAATGTGAGTAACCACACCTTCCACACCTGTAAGACACTATGAGTACCTTACCCATGTGAGGAACCTCATACACTGTCTCTCGAATCTGAAGGGTATTGGCATTACATAGCGGACAAGTTGATGTATATTCCTGAATACCCTCTGAGTACGCTGATATCTCTCTACCACGTAACTCTCTCTTAACCTCATCACTCACAGGAAATCCCCAGCACTAGCACTCAATGGATAAGTCTAATAAACTCTAGTGAATGAGACCTCACGACATAGGTGAGGTAGCGTATGAGTAAGCTAATTACTAAAAGACTTGAGAAACTATACAGTTACCTACGTAACAAGAACATTCAGGTAGCAATCGTGACAACACTCGTACTACTCCTCTTCAGTGGATTCTTCTACCCACTTGTCTACTTCAGAGAAGCTTCAAGACTATCGCTACTAGCTACCGGTAGAGTAGGTCCAGGCATGCAGGCAATAGATGAAACCGCTATGGTATTCCTATCATACGGTATGGGTGTTGCTGGCTTACTCGTGCTGTACTACGCAACAGTGAGAAGATTCGAGGTATCTACTCTGAGAAATGTGCTACTACTTGGTGCATTCCTACTCATACTCTCAATGTTGATGCTGTATCAGCTAGAGAAGATGAAGATAGGTATTAGGTAGTTACTCACCACACAGTATCTCCGTACCAATGTCCTCACCACGAAGTACTCTAACTACATTTCGTGGATCTAGACCGTTGATGACATAGGCTCTGAATCTAGCTCTAGCCAGTATGCTAAGTGATACGTAGTCGAAGAGAGTGTACGTTCCTGCGCAGTACTTAACCTGATGCAGAAACATCTTAAGGAGTTCACTTGCTCTCACAGATCTAAGCTTGTTAGCTCTTGGATTCTTCTTCGGATCATCCGTATATATACCATCTACGTCAGTAGCTATGATCAGTACATCGCACGGCCAAGTATCAGCTATGACACACGCAACTGCTGTTGTTGATTGACCAGGTTGAAGACCACCAATGACAACGACTCTCGAGGTAGCTAATGCCTTTAAGGTTTCATCCAGACTACGAGGAACCTCTGGATAGGATATGTCAGACATAAGTTGTGCCACAAGTAAGGCATTCAACCTAGCACACTCAATACCAAGTACATCACACTGACCTTCACTTAAACCAAGTTCTCTACCGTATTTGACAAACATTCTAGCTATAGAACCGCCACCAACGACTAGTGCTACCCTATGACCTTCGTTAACGAGTTCACGAACTACAGTGCAGTAACCTTCAACTACATCAGCTCTAATACCTTGTTCAGACCAAAGTACGTGCCCACCTAACTTCAGTACAATCCTCACGTTGTGACCCTTAAACACGTGTGAGCAACATTTTTTAAGTCTTCAACTCACGACACAGTAGAGACAATGTCATCGCGTGATGAATGGGAGGAGGAATTCGAGAAGATAGATACCGAGGGATTGGGAGAGGAAGAGATTCGGAAGTACTTACTACGTAAGCTAATTAGAGAGCTAAGGAATAAGAAGGGTAGAGGAACTGAACTGATATCACTTTACATACCTGCTGGTAGACCAATTGCAGATGTCATGAATGTTCTGCGACAGGAATATGCAACAGCAACGAACATTAAGGATAGAACAACAAGACATCACGTACTTGATGCTCTTGAAGCTATAATGCAGAGACTAAAGTACTTCAGGCAGACACCACCTAATGGATTAGTGATATTCTGTGGCTACGTATCGAGAGGTGCTCCTGGTGATGAGAAACTTGAGTGCTATGTAATCGAACCACCTGAGAGATTAACGTCGTATCTCTACCGATGTGACTCGAGATTCTATACGGAGATTCTTGAAGAGATGTTAGAGGACAAAGACGTCTACGGGCTAATGGTCATTGATAGGAGTGAGGCGACATTTGCACTTCTGAAAGGACGGAGATTAGAGATTGTCGAAAATATAACGTCAGGCGTACCAGGTAAACACAGTGCTGGTGGTCAATCACAGAGAAGATTCCAGAGAATTATCGAGCAGCTAGCTCACGAATTCTTCAAAAGAGCTGGCGAGTACATGGCTAAGATCTTCCTCAACATACCTAATTTAAAGGGTATAATTATTGGAGGACCAGGACCTACTAAGTACACGTTCGTACAGGGAGACTACATACACTACATGCTAAAAGATAAGATACTTGGTATTGTAGATACAGGGTACTCAGGTGAAGCAGGTATCTACGAGCTAGCTAAGAAGTCGTACAAGATACTAAAGGATGTTCAGTACATTAAGGAGAAGCACCTAGTTCAGCAATTCATGTACTATGTAGTGAAGAAGAGTGAGTTAACTGCTTACGGTATACGTGATGTAGTGAGAGCACTTGAGCAAGGTGCTGTTGCGCTACTCCTGATATCTGAAGAGCTTGAGGGTAAGGCTCTCTACCTCAAGTGTCCAAAGTGTGATTACAAGAGTACGAAGTTAGTTGTTGGAGCTGAGAAGCCAGATACGAGATGTCCAAAGTGTGGTGCAGAATTGACAACAGTTGATGAGGTAGATGCCGTTGAGTACCTACTGAAACTAGCTAGACAAACAGGTGCAAAGGTTGAGCTAATTAGCTCTGAAACTGAGGAGGGTAAGCTACTCAAGTCCACATTTGGTGGTGTTGCTGCGATATTGCGGTACCGTATCTTCTACGAGTACAGTACGTATTGACCTCAATTACCGTAGCGGTGATAAGTTTTTATTATAGAGCATAGCGTCATTACATGAATGAAGACGATCAATAGGGAAGATCTTGAGAGAGTTCTTAGATCTGGTTTAAGAAGGGATATCCTACTTACACTAGCTCACTATGGAGATCTCTCACTAAGTGAGGTACTTACTAAGCTAAATCTAGATCCTAAGAAGAAGACCTTAGTGTACTACCACCTTAGAGCACTGATGAACTGTGGACTAGTGACCAGTGTTGAGAAGAATGGGATTAAGTACTACAGATTGACTGAGCTTGGGTATAGAGTTGCGAAGAACTTAGAGAGTGAGAGCATTGGTATTAAACTATCGTTAAGTAGTATATTAAAGATGTTAATTCCCGCAACAGCTATGGTACTTTTTGTCACCTTGGTAATCGGTGTAAAGACAGGTGACGTACGAATTGCTAACGACACCATAGTAGTAACACCACAGAGCATAGTAGGTACTCTCGCTGCAACCATAACCGCTACTCTAGTGTTCCTACTAGGTTTACTCCTATTGCTGAGAAGAATGCCACGAGAGATTTTCAAGATGTAAATGTCGTGAAGCTTTCTCCACGCGGATACCATAACTACTGATACGCCAATTGATGCAGTTAGGTTAATCAACAACATAGCGAGTAGTAGAGTTTGTTGGTTAGCTCAAGAGATCTTTCATAAAGATTGCCATGTGAAGATCGTTAGTAACCTTTTCTCAACATTCAACTAGGTAGACTAATTAAGAGGTAAATACCATGGAGCCATTCTCGTAGACCATGGAGGTAGAGCTACATAGTTGAGAACGCTGAGGAGAGGGGTTTGTGGTGCCGGGGGTGGGATTTGAACCCACGCAGGCCTACGCCAGCGGGTCCTCAACCCGCCCCCTTTGACCTGGCTCGGGCACCCCGGCTATTCCTTGGATACCTCTTACTGATTCACTTATTTACTTTACCTCTTTCACCTTGCTACTTCTTGCTGAACATCTCTACGTGTTCCTGCGCTACTTTCTTTGCTTCCTGTATTACTTGCTCTATCTTGAGGAGTAGCTTCTGTGGTATTGCACCTATGCTGTGGTAGTGATGTAGTTTCTCTTCGTCTATTACTCTGGGTTCTGTATTGGGTGTAGTTACTACATCAACTTCTAGGTCTATGTACGTGATTTCACTTGGTGATACTTCTGGTGGTGTATTTATGTTTACATACACCCCCTTTAGTTCTCCATTTCTGCTGAAGTAGTGGTGTACAAGGTACCACTTATCTGGGTATACGTGGGTTATACAGTAGTCTCCTCTCTCCTTAGGTACTCCAAGACCATCGTAAATACCTGTTCCGTATATTTCACGCCTAATTGCTAGATACTCATCTGTTCTCTCAATGATTTTACCTCTACCGAGCTCAATTACTCTGCCATATATCTGTACGTGCTTGATAGCTACTGTAGAACCTACGTGAGGTCCCTTATCCGAGATCACTACTGACATAGCTTTCTCAATTTGCTCCTTACTCACCCCCATAGCTAGCAACTCTTCACAGAAGTCAACTAGTGTTGTGTAGGGTTCTCCAAGGTTCTTCAGTATGTGGTGTCCAGTTACTGTCGGTACTACTCTACTCCTCGCTTCATCTAGCTTAAGCTTTGCTGTCTTCGGTAGAAGTACCTCAACAACTCTCTCACCTTCTCTAACTAGCTTCGGTCCACCACTTGGCTTCTCCTTGATTAGCCTGTTACCTAGCTCAAGTAGTTCACTAAGCTCCTTACACAGCTCTTCAGAGCTAGCGTACGCTGCGCTACTCCTCCATCTAACCCCCCATCCCTCAATGTTGAAGGACAGAGCTATACTCAGTAGCTCTTCCTTCTTCCTATCATCCTTTATGAAGCGACTAAACGTTATGATACCACCTCTAATGAGACGTAGGTAGCGACCACTTATCGTTATGTTATCCGTTAACTCAGCATACTCACCAGGTGGAGCAGGTCTCCTAACAGATACCAGTACCTCATCACCTACATTATACCTAACCCTTGAATGTAGTACACCACGGAGGTTGTTCCCTAGATCAATTACGTACTTATCGTCGTGTGCTTCCAACACAACTCCTAGGTACGTACTGTGTATCTGCGGTTCATACCATTCAACAATTAGGTCATCAATTTCACCACTCAGTACCTCAAGCACCTTCTTCACAGCATCTTCCTGACCTATGATTACTAGACCTGTCTTCTCATCATTATCCTTAACCGTTACGTGCGGTGGATCATATCGAGGTTCTAGAGAAAATCTCTTGAGAATCTTATCAGAGGCTTGCGTTATCCCAAACCCATGATCTAGAAGAAGCTTCGTTATCGCTGTAGCATAGATACCCCTGACACGTGCTAGGTACGACACTGCGCAACACCCCTCTAGTGGAGGCAGGAGTGCTACCGTTACTACCTTATCACATCACAGTACAAATTAAAAACTACTTCTACACCACAACGAAGCCCCGTAAATCTGAAGTACTGAACAAAAACGTGTTCGAAAAAGTATAGTCTGCTATAGGCGATGAATGTGTAGAAATTAGTAGCGTATGCTCCCTAACCCCTTAACAACCAACTCAGATACATTAACTCCCCACAATACCATCGAACTAATAAGCTCTGAAATGAAAAAAGCTTAATACCATCTAGCTCAATAATAACATACTCAAGGTTCACCACACTAAATCTAGAGACAAAAGACTTAGCTAACTAGCACACTCTCCTCTGCAGATTACAGAACTCCACATCCTCAATAAACTCACCACCAAAAACCTCGAAACGACAACAACATACCTACCCACACACTATCCTTCACCAAAGAACAAAACCACATATAGCCTACTCACTGAATACAGGCATGCAAAACACGACTTGAGGTACCTCATTGAGGTACCCCACATTGAATGAGAGATACCAAATTAAGCTACCTCATGAGATGCTTTAGGTACCTAGGTTAGGTATCTAGTGGTTGCTTATGTGGTACCAATTTTAGGTACCTAGCTTAGCTATGTTAACAATTAGTGAGTTTGTCAGTACTCTACTCAATTCATCGAGAAGTAAATTGAGACAACCATCATCCTCAGCTATGACTAGACAACCTGTTACTCCATCCCTCACCATAACCTTAACATCACATGTACACCAATTAACCACAATACTTACCTAAGCTCACAAACATAAATCAACAATCTTCAAGATGGTTCTACTAATTTCTACTTGGTGAATCTTGTATGAGATGTAAGGAGAAGGAGAAGCTTGATACCATTAACTGCATGTTCATTACTTTCGAGATCACTAATGATAGCTGTCGCCAGATTGTGTACATCAACATTGCCTAATGTATCTGGTGTACCATGTGGTACACCAATTTATCATTGAAAAATTTATTTTATGGATTACCTACTCTACACCTTGAATGACCCTCGTGAGGGTTATCCTCACGGGGTGATTTCCCTGAGCGTAAGGCGATGAGGGGGTTCTACTCTCAGGGGGGACTCTGAGCGTAATGCTGTGAGGAGGATGATCCTCTGAGAGT
>Ga0180301_10000123_pt1 | contig 55529 bp, 52 predicted proteins | sample GuaBasSediGuay16_FD_121797 | JGI IMG/M metagenome (GOLD analysis project Ga0180301, IMG submission 121797) | Subseafloor sediment microbial communities from Guaymas Basin, Gulf of California, Mexico - Guay16, Core 4569-2, 12-15 cm | ecosystem: Environmental > Aquatic > Marine > Hydrothermal... | reverse complement strand
TTGCCTGCACCTTTGGACGTGGGAGGTGGGAGATACCGGCGGTTATTAGGTATTTGTCTTCGTCTCGTAGACACGAGCTTGAAACCATGTCTTTTTCCCAGACTTGCTATCGCTCTTGAGTTCCTGATATATGTGCCCCCAATGGTCGAATCACCCACTACAAATACTGCTTGCCCCTTCTCGGTCAGCACACGGGACGTTTCGCTTAGTATAGCCTCCATGTCGTGGATGTATCTTAGTAACATCCGCCTTAGTCTTTCAGGAGTTTTTTCACCAACTCCCATCTCCTTAAGAATTGTAAAAAAACTAGCATCATTCAAATCTCCTTTAAAACCGACTTCGGCTCCTACATTGTTTGCTCGGAGGTTGCGAAGATTGCAAATCTTATGTCCCATCCAAACAAGCGACATACGATGCCCACGAAGATAATCAATAGCGTTCAGATATGGAGGAGACGTTATCACAACATCAATACTTCCATCGTCAAAACGCAAGTTCCGTGCGTCTCTCTTGTATACCTTAGACTTTGGGATGTTCTCTGAACCATCAAAAGGGCATAGTCTTACCACTTTTACAGCCATTTCCTCATACTTTTTTACTACATTTATTGGAGAACGTTCATAGACTCTGTGTGGCCGGCTATGTGAAACGTCCATGGCAAGCGAGGCTCCCATCCGTTTAGTGATAATTAGGCGTGAAAACACGCACCATAAGAAATCACGGACTAATGTCCCTTTAGTTTCTGAAATGGCTTCTGCAAGTGAGTGAAGCTGCTTTCTTGCATTAGTGTCAAACCAAAACTTGATGAAAGAACGAGTCTCATCATCGGCATCTGATGGATATGCCTTTGCTTCGGAGATATGGTGATATCGCTGTCGTGCTTTTTTTACGACTGCTTCTGCGGCTTGGGTGCATCTTTCTTGGTCTATATCGGCACACCAAACTTTCGAAATTAATACGGCCAGCGGATCGGTATCGCATCCGATGGCTTTATGTCCTTTCGACCTTGCAGTAACCAATGTAGTTCCAGAGCCAGCCATAGGATCGAGCACAGTAAGCGGTTGTTGTTTGGCAGAGGGCAGCCTACTCAAGACGATTGAAGACGCCATTCGCGCTGGGAAAGGGTGTATAGGTCTCATTTCCTTCATTAGCTATTTCACCTTCATATATGAACTATACTGCTTCTGCTTGGACCTGTTCATTTTCAGGATAGGCCGCAAAGGTTGCCTTCATCGCATCAAGTACCTTATCTGGTCGCTGACTCAACTCAATAGAGTTTGTACGAACCGACACATAATCAGGAGCCAATGCAGCCAATGCACGGCAGTATCCTCTCATTTTGTCTTTCTTTAAGTCGCTCTTTTTCGCTCGCCGCATCGCGGTAGTGATTTCCTTGAACTCCACTGGTTCACCCGGGGTCTCGTTCTGTAACTTCCATATCTCCTCAAGGATATCCCTCCACGGGGGAACTGACTGCTTTTTCTCCTCTTTAAGCTTTTTAACCCATTCTCCCGATTCTATGGAACTTGTGCACGTCTGGAATAGCTCTCGTAGCTTTCCCAGGTCTATTCTCTTGAGTGGAACAAGTCGCACCAAACTCGCTAAATCACATACTCTCATCAGGGTAATGGTCTTGCCAGTCTTGCTTGAGTTGGCCTTAATTTCTCTGATTACGGCCGACTTGTTACCCTTCTTTGTCTCGAAGTCAGGACCGACAACTATAGCATGATCACAATGGAACTCATCGCGCTGTCGCGCGACCGTAGAGACCCCCACCTGACTTTTCTTTACCTTTACTCCCAGTCTCTGCTTGCTCTTGGCTTCTAGGCTTACTATGTAGCGCTGCTCACCACCTTTGGCTGACGCTCCAAGGTACGCCTTGGCAATACCATCAGGTTTACCGTTGCCCCCTACTCGGCTCACATCAAAGCCCATACTATCAAAAGCATCAACAAGCGCTATCTCAAGAGCGTCCGCATCTGTAACAGAATCCTCCAATGCCTGAGCGACCAAATAAGCGTTCTTCTTGCCACTGGAACGGACGAGATGCTTGAGGAGTTCGTCCCTTAGGTCCATTACATCTCGGACCATATTTTCGTCACCTGTAACTTCATATAAGTATGCCTCCAGGAGAACCTCAGACATGGCATATAATTCCAAAGCGAGACTCCTACGGTTAGTTTCATACTCGTCCAAGAATGAAGCGACAAAGGGATGCGTTTTGTTTATGATGAGTACCGCATTCTCAGCATCATAAAGTGCAATCCCTCGATCCTCCAAGATATCCACCATTACCTCCTGCACGAACTTGGCAGGGTCTTCGATTCTCTCCTTTAGTTGCTTTAGGAATTCCTTCTGTTTGGCTCGTGATAAATCTGAAGGGAATCTCAAGTACCTTGGTGAGAATTTTCCCTCAAGTGCTGCCTCAATAAGGCTGATGAGAGGTCCGCGGGTTAGACTGCCCGGGCTACTCGCAAGACGGACCGACATACTGACCGCAGACGAGGCCTCTCGCTCCAGTTTTTCATGTTCAGTCCTGACTTGATTGAAAACTGCCCGTAGGATATTACGAGTAATATTAACGAGCACTCCGTCCCGGATGGTTTCTCTGGAAGATCGTAAATCTTTGTCCAGACGGTCAATATACACTACCATGCGGAATCTGGAGAATGTACCATGTCTTAACTGGTTCCTGTCAATTCCAAAGTATTCATCATCAATGTTCACTAATCTCCCACAAACATAAACAAAGAATCCGTGACTTCTACCAACATCCGCAGACTTACCTTCAGTTAGAAGGTCCCTATATATCTCAGCATAGCCAGTGACCCGTCCCAACTCAGGGTGAGTGAGTCCATATCGATGTATTGACTTCTCAGGCTCCTGTAAATCACTGGTCACCTCGAGGTCATCAACAGGGGCCGGTTTCTGGAGTTTCTTCATATCCTTACCCAACCCCCACCTCTTCAGACGCTTTCCTAGCTTGGAAGGTGGTACTTGATCCCCATTAAGATACAAAATGAAATCGTCTCTGAGAGGCATGGCGGTCTGCAAAACCCATCGGAGCCGTCCACGCTTCAGCTCGGTGGCTAGGTCCTTTAGATTTGACATAACGGCGATGGACCAGCTATCAGTCGCCTTTGGTCCGAACAGCTTGAATGCCTTGAAGCCGGGCTTATTTCCATTAACCCATTTACCAATGGCCACTTTTGCTTGCTCTTCCGTAAGCTCACGAAGTGGTAATGTCACTTTCTCCTCTGTCTCTATACCGCCCTGTTCTCCTTCTGGAATCCTACTGTAGTCCATGCTGGTGGAGTAGAAATGACCATTACGCTTACATATATGGGTAAGGCGTCTGGCAAGTACAAATGTTGCCAGCTTGCCAATACCAAACTTGCCTATTTGTTTCCTGCCGTTTGCAATTCCAGAATCGTTCCTCTTGTCGCTGACACCTATTATCCAGTGCTTCTTGAGACCGTTGATGTCCATGCCAGTACCATCATCCACTACAACTATTGTAGAGTCCTTTGCGACCAAGTCAGGTGAGAGAATCACATGGGCATTATGTGCGCCGGCATCAAAAGCATTAGACACAAGTTCCTCTATAGCTTTATTGGGACTCGTGTAAAGACCTTCAGAGAAGAGTTGGATAATGCGATAACTGATCTTAACTTCTATTTTTGTCTTTTCATCTCCAATATCATAGAATTGCTTTTTGGCCATGATTTGCCTCTATACAAATATCTTAAGTAGGTACTACATTCTTCTTGTGGTCAATATTTAAATTCATATACTCGAATAGTGATCTAAAGTCAAGTGCAATACCCAAGAGGTTTCCCGTGCCCGATGCACTCAATCTCTTACCACTTCTCGCACATTCCCTGATAGCCGCAGATGCCGCACATGTAGCTTTCGTTTGGATAATATACACCGGACCGGATTGCGTTTTCGACCTGCCCTGCGAGGCGGGCAAAACGGTCTATGTCTGCTTGAGTTCTTGTCCCGTCCAACTGCTGTATCTTGGGTTGTTTGTTTCTGACCATCACATCGAGGCGGACCCCTTTTTCTTCCTGGCCGTAGAGCGTGCGGAAGGCCAGCGAGTAGGCTGTCAACTGGACGTCCTTTTCCGCGGTGTTTTCCGGGAAGCTCCGCTTCGTTGTCTTGTGGTCGATGATGCATCCCTGATCGTCGATGAGGTCGATGTATCCTTTCAGAGGAAGCCGCGTTCCCGGTGTGTCGATCAGGAATTCCAGTTCGACTTCGACCGGCTGGACGCCCGGAGCGACCTGATCGAAGTATGCCTTCAGAAGACCCACGCCGTCATCTTTGAACTTCCCCGGACTCTCCCCGTCTTTGAACTCCGTTTCCCTGACTTCCCGTTCCCAGTGTTCGCTGAAAAGCTCCGTTATATGAGGGACAATAATATCATGGCCGGTCTTCATTTTCTGCCTGTAGTTGTCGTTAAGGGTCTGATGGATCGTCCGGCCAAGGGTCAGGCCGCCTGTCGGCGGAGACTTCAGATCACATACGTATCTGAAGAAGTATTGAAGAGGACAGCGAAGGTACATCTTAAGCTGGGAGACTGACAGGTGGGGCCTTATCGTCGAGATGGCTCCCACCTGCCTGTCTGAAGAGGATTCACTGTCGGCCTCTGCCATGGTTCCCCCCGCCGCTATTCTGTGCCGGAACTTCCTGCCCGCCTTCGAAGACGTAGCGTTCAAAGAATCTCGCCGTCTCTATGGTCAGATCCTTCTTGGCATCAGGGTCAAGCTGCACGGGTGCAAGAATCTCGCTGGCGGATTTCAGGCATGACATCCTTGCGATCTGCCTGTCCTTGCCGTTCGGCTGGTATCGTGGCAGTCCGTTGCTGTTGCCATCAACGGGCTCTATGTCCGTCATGTTCTTGAAATTCCCGCTCTGCCTGAAGTCGTAGTCGACGGTCACGCCTTCCTGCAGCGTGTCGAAGTACTTGTCGTCCCAGACGCTGTATCGCTCTCCCCCGACCTGGACGGTCAGGTATTTCTGTCCCTTTCTGCTCTCGTTCTCCCAGACCTGTTCGATTGTCCCTCTCATGTTACACCTCCACACATGTTCAGGGCAGCTACTCAATGCCTGCCGGATCTTCAAGTATTACTTTCGGACAGAAGCGGCGGCACTGCTTTACCTCCCTGGAAGATGGGATTTTCTTGAGCACAGCGCACCAGATGCCTCTGTCGTTTTCAATCCCGCAGATGCACTCCTTGCACTTTGCCGGGTATGGACTTTCTGGCCTGTAGCTGCCTGACATTACAGGAGGTTTTGTCTGCGGCCATTTTAGGCTGTCGGAGAAAGAGCTTGCGATTTGTGCTTTTATGGCATTGAGAACAGTAAGTTTTATTAAGACCCCTTCCAAATTATCCTCAGGAGAGCGTTTTGGGCCTCAAGAACCCGCGGGGTTTGAACCTTCAACCGATTAGTTCTGGCGGGGCTAATCGGCACGAGGCGCGAACCCTGTCAACACTCTGCTTAAAAACTAACTAAGGAAGTGGTTGATATGGTGATGAAGGCAGAATCTTTAAGCGCACAGAAAAGGCAAACTGTAAGTTCGTTTATCCGCAAACTTGATTTGTCGGCAACGTTTTCAGCCCTTGACATCAGGGGGCTTGAGAGAGTCGTAGACGCGCGCGAACTGACGGCGAGAAACAAGGAGTTGATTTTCAGGTTTCTCAGCCACATATCACCGGAGGTATCAGAGAGGCGTCTAACCTTCTATACACACAAGCTCCGCAAACTCGGAACCTGGCTGAAAAAGGATTTTGACGCTGTCACCGAGCAGGATCTGCGTTGCCTTCTGACGTTTCTTTCAAAAGGCCATGCCTGTGAAAGTGGCGGCGTTTACTCACAGGGAACGTTACATGGTTACAAGGTGACTCTGAAGCGGTTCTACCGCTGGCTGGAGGGAGACAACGAGGAATATCCCCGCAAAGTGAAATGGATCAAGTCAAACGGGGACACGACACGAATCCATGAGCCCGAGCAGTTGCTGACTTTTGAAGAAGTGGTTGAGATGATACGCCACGCCCGCAACCCGAGGGACAAGGCTATGATATCTTTTCTCTACGAGTCGGGGGCACGTATCTCGGAGATGTTATCGATGAACATCAGGCACCTTGAGTTCACTTCCACCGTCGTCAAAGCAACGCTCCCGGTCAGCAAGACGCGGCCTAGAGTAATTCCCCTGGTCTCGTGCAAAAGGCACCTGGCCAGCTGGGTGAATTATCACCCGCTGAAGGACGATCCCAACGCTCCGCTCTGGAGCAACCTGAAGCGCGACGGAAGCGTTCCCCTCTACGCTCAAACGGTCGGCAAAATCCTTAAAGTAACTGCCGTTAACGCGGGCATTAACAAGCGGGTGTATCCGCACCTGTTCCGGGCGTGCTCAATTACACACAAACAGGCGGCTGGCTGGCCTGAACAGGCCATCAAGGTGTTTCACGGGCTTTCCAAAGACTCCAAGGTTATGAAGCACTATTCACACCTGTCCTACAACAACTTGGAGCAGATCCAGAAGAAAATGAATGGACTGCCCACTGAGAACGCTGCCGAGTTGAACCGCAGCGTAAAGTGCCCTGGATGCGGAAAACATAACCCGCTGTACGTGGAGACATGTACGTGTGGGCTTCCTACGGAGATGAAGGTTTTCCCAGACCGGCAGGTCTCTCTTGAATCAGAGATTGAAGCTAAGGTGGAAAAGAAGGTGCAGGAATTCATTGAGAGCAGGCAGGTTTACGACCGTATGATGGAGCGGTTTATGAATGCCCTTCTGGAGAAGTCTAAGCAGACACCGGAACTTCTGAAAGCTATAGGCGAGATTAGAGTCGGGCTTCAGGAGAAACGGACGGTGATCGAAGCATCTGTTGGCTCTCACAACTGACTTTATGAACCGAGTTTGTTCTCCTGCCGAGGAATGCTTTCGACACTTTCTATGTGAATGAATGTAGCTGCCAGATTGAGAAGCTCTTCGAGTACTGGGAACCAAGAAGGTGGATCGGATCGTATCCCGCAATACGACAAGCTTCTTTTGTCCTCATTCCTGGTCACATCCATAGTTTCACCAATAGCAAATTCTGTGGGGCATCTTGTAAAAGAGATTTGCGAAGATGTTATGCAAAACGTGCGGTTAAACATGCATACTACTGAATTGTGCTGAACTTCCTTACCTTCCCCTGTATCGCTGCTCTCTTTGCCTGCACAAGGCCAAGTTCCACGAGTTTGTTGCAGTACTGTGAATAGGTCCGAACAGCAATGGGCTTAGTGCGAGTTGCACGGCACGTCTTCAAGTACAAACGCCAGAGGTCACCGGACAAAATTCCGCCATTCTTTGCAATTAGCTCATAAAGAAGACAGTGGTGGTCGGTGAGCTTACGCAGTAGAAAGACCTTCTTCAAGTCCTTCGCAGAGTTCCAGGCACGATGCACGTGGTGTTTCCTGATTTTTTCGTGGTTGTCGTTCTCGGCCAGATAGGCCGCGTTTTTGAGAGTCTGTATTGCTATTCTTGCGTCGCCATCGGCAAGGCCGGCTATTGTCCGCAAAAGCTGCTCACTATACGCTCCAAGAGCGAGGGCGTACTGTGCCCGCCGATCTAAAATCTTGAACAGTTCCTCCGGTGAGTACTGCTCAAAAAATATACGGAACGGATTAAGCCTTGACTGCACCCTTTCCTCAAGGTCGAAGTAAACATGTTCCGAGTTGCACACACATACCAGCCCAACACCTGGAAGGTCGTGCAGGTTGTAGAGGATCGCATTGCGTTCCTTTGGTGGTGACTGGTCTATCTCGTCCAGGACTATGACCAAGCGGTCGTTAGAGAGGTGCTTTTTGAGCCTGTCGAGCTTGAAGGATGTACTGAGTTTCTCTGCTCCAAGCATTCGCAACTCTCTGGCAATACAATCCAGCACCGAAAAAAAGGTAGGATTCTCCCAGCAATTGACGTAGATGCCGCGAATACCGGCTTCACTTTTAAGCTTTTTCAGGAGCCACCGAGCGGTGGCTGTTTTGCCAGCACCCGGCTTCCCGTGCAGCCAGGCGTTCATGGGCTTTTTACCTTCAGTGATTGGTCTAAGACAAATCCCGATCTCCTTTAGCTGGGCTTCTCTTGCGTAAAGCTCCTCAACGGCATGGCTTTCGCTGAGAACATCCAGGTTGGCAAGAATGACCTGTTCGTTGTGCCACTGCATAGTGAGGAATTAATACCCGTTAAGTTTATAAGGTTTACGCGGATGGTGCGCTTTGTGCGGATAAAAGTTTAAACAAAGAGCTGAAAAGTATAAACCACAGAAACGATAACTTCATAAAAGCCATTCCCACCACCGCTCCGACTGTTATCGGCTGACGCAAGTAGTCAGCGACGAGGATTCCCTGTTATCCTAAAATCGTGTCATTTTTTATTTGACAAAATCGACAGCAGTGTTATAGTATTGTTATAGTTGGTTCTAAAAGGTTCAGATTTGGTGTAAGATCTGAACTTTTTTTCTTGCGCATATTATACGTTTCTTCAACACTACAAGTTCAAAACCGGTTGTCTGCACTGTAATTATAATCACTTCCGCATCTATCCCTTCAGCTTCCCAGAATCTCGAGCTTTGGGACAATATTGCCGCTTGCTATCGGTCGGTTTTTGTGAAATTCGACACCTATTAGGACCTCCTGCTACCGATTATCAAAATGAGTTTTGTCCCAAAGCCAGAATCTCGGCAACATTTATAAACTTTCACATCCAATATTAAATACTGCCTCATAACCGCTTGTATAGGCAGCAGTTGCAGCAATTCAGCCGCACTTGAAAAGTTCGCTTTCTACACCAACTGCGAACTTTTTTGAAGGAGTTAAGCGAAGGTGTATCGAAAATGGCTGGCTTCGACTGGGTTTTGGACCGGAGCAAGTTCCTCTCGCCACAAGAGGTAAAACGGCTCCTGGGGACAGCCAGGAAACTGGCTGAACAAGCCTTGCTTCATGACCACAAGGCCACGGTACGGGACTATTTCATCATACACCTTGCTCTGTCGACGGGCCTGCGAGTCACGGAAATTGCACAACTGAACTGCGGGGATTTTTTCGTGGATGACCGTACCGGTTCTCTTATTGTCCGAAACGGCAAAGGCGGCAAAAAGAGGCTTGTTCGATTCAACAGTGAATTCAAACGACATTATGAAGAATATTTGCATTGGAAACAGGCTGGCGAGGAACCGGTTCGACCGGGCGACCCGCTGCTGCGGTCCAGTCACACCGGTGGACATATGACATCAAGAGCCATTGAAAAAGCCTTCAAAAGAACAGCTGCCAGAGCGGGTCTGCCCGGACATTATTCCATCCACTGCCTCAGGCATACATACGCATGCCAGCTTTACAAGGCCAGCGGCTACAATCTCAGGCTTGTACAAAAGCAACTTGGTCATTCGAATTCTCACACCACGGAAGTTTACGCAGACGTGATGGATCCCGACGTTACCAAATCACTGGAAAAACTATATACCTGAGGAGAAAGAAAAACATGAAAGCAGAAGATATTCCCTTAGAAGATGTTTCATCAGCTGATCTTAATGATATGATGTTGGACGCATATGGTAAAGTGGTCGAGTTTCTCTTACGATATATTTTACTAAGGTGCAGTAAATATACCAACAACAAACATGTAGCTGAGAAAATTACAGTTTACACGTTTATAGCAACGTATCCCCTTATAGCACAATTAGAAATGCCTCAATCCAGCCCTTTTGTAAGCGTAGCTGGCTTGGTCGATGATATCGCCCCGGACGTACTGAAAGAAGAATCAAAACTCAGCAACAACGGTCATCGTGCAAAAAGCGAGCCGCTTTTAAGTGATGAAAAAATGATCAAATTAGCAACGGCATTGAACAGGGTTGAGGAGGATTTTCACCAGGTGCTTGTGTTTCGTCATATTGAGATGATGAGCACAAAAGATATTTCGCAAATCTTTGATAATTCGATTGACGACGTGTACACTTTGCTGGCCCTGGGCGGAAAACAATTAATAGAGCATTTAGCCCCCTTGTGGGATGAAGAAGTTTTGTTGCCTGATCATGTCCCTTTATGGCTATGTGATTTAGATGATTCTTTGGGTTGTGGTTTGGATTCTGCTTTCAGAGAGCGGTTGTCAAACTCTGTTATGAGTTTTTTGTTTAAGTGGGGCACGGATATTACCACCGGAAAAATGAAGCTCGATTACCGGAGCTTTGATTTTACCTGTCTGAATTAGCTGGGGGTGATTGCAGTGGGACTAAAAAGCAGGCTTGCTGGTTATTGCAGACCTCTCTACATCGTTTTGGCAGTCTTACTGTGTTTATCTTTTTGGATTATACTTACGTATTGTACAAAGGCTGGCCAAGACAGCATTAAAGTATACGACCTGACATGGACTTACAAAACAGGCGAAGGGTCCGAAGTATTCCGCAAGTGGCGATATTTTATAGAGTCAAAAACAAACTTACCCCGAAAGGTTCAGAAGTACCATAAACTGGCTCCTGAGGATGATTATATTTTGGAAGAAACATTAAGAGTTGACTATCCTTCCGCTGATGAAATCAGGTTAGTTATCAGGGATGCTGGTCTCTAATATCTAACAAGCTCGGCCACCTCTCTTATAAATTTACAATTGTAATATAATTGCATGGCAAAATGTTTTTGTTCGTAGACGCAGACAAAATCAACAAACGAGCGTTTGAGAACATACAAAAAATGCTGCGAAGGTTGTGTACTAAAGCGTTCGTGTTTATAGACGCGGACGGTATAAACGAGCACGACTTTCAAAAGATACAAAAACTACTGAGCAGGTTAAAATACAAAGAAGCTTAAAAGCAACTGAAAGTCAAATGACCTTTTGTATGCAAGCTTCGGAGCGGTTCTTGTCTCATCTTTTGCAAACAAGCGAGCACCTCCCCTGTGCTAAACGTGAGAACGGCAAGCCGTGTATCACTCATGTTTTTATTGCCACTGCTCTAAAACTCAACCCTGATTCTCAGGGTGAAGCATGCGTGGCCGGAAAAACGTGGTAGGGAAGATATATCCGAAGTACCAGCCTTACCCATTGAGCTTCGACTCAAAGGAAGAGATTTATTCTCACGACACCGCAGACAGCTCCGAACCCCGCTCAACTAACCGCAGCAGCGTCGGACGCGCGGAAGATTTCCGTGACCTCATAGGCGAGCCTGTTCCACCTGACTGGCTTGCCACAGAACCGTTACCCTCTAATGAGGCAAGACCACTGCGACCACTCCGGCTGTTACAGTCTTTGTTTGCAGATCGGCTTAGTTTTTTACAGCGGGCTCTCGATGAACTGGAGTCCGCTAAAAAAGAAAGGCAACACCTAATGCAGTATGCTTTAGAAGAACTCGACCCTGAGATACAAGACTGCGAGCTATCCCTGTCTACACTTAAAAGCGGGCTCAATGACCCGGAAAATAGAAAGCACCTGGAACGCCGGCTTTCCGATCTTAAACGTGAACGTCGACGGGAGGCTCTTCTGAGCTGGCGGGACCTGGTCTGGCTGAAGGGCGAAATCAGAAAGCTCCAACGTGAGATAGATGCCCTTGGTAATACGGCAGCATCGGCTGAAAACCGCGAGGCTCCAACGTGATTTGTATGTATTCTAAAGAATTCAAAGACCTTCTGGCAAAACTTCGCCCAGTTATAGGGGACATGGCAGACGCCTTCTGGCTGGCTGTCCTTCTCGACCCCGGCCAGGAAAAGGACATCCGTGCAGTAGCCCAGGCTCTGGCAACGGAACTGCTGGACGAGGGTTATGTTGGACGACACATCCTGCTGGAGCCACCACCCGGAGACAAAACCAAAGGTGAGTATCCCCTTGGAACCGTAACATACGCAGACAGACCAGGGCACCTCTTTGGGCTGCGAGAAAACGACCTTCCGCAACACATAGTGATCCTCGGACGTTCCGGTGCAGGTAAAACCAACGTGGGTTACCTGCTCGTCTGGAATCTTTTGCGGGCCGGAAAGCCATTTATCATCCTTGATTGGCGGGGAAACTACAAGCACTTCCTCAACACGCCAGAGGGTAAGGACGTTCTACTTTTCCCCCTGGGTGAGGCCGAATCGCTATCCTTCAATCCACTCAAGCCCCCTGTGAACCTCTCGGAGAATCAGCGTCAGGCCTACCTGCGTGACATAGTCTCTGTTATTTGTACTACTTACCTGCCTGGACACCACCTGCTCAGCACACGTGGGGTCGAATATTTCTTCCTCAAGGCCCTGGAATTTCTCGGAGCCGAGCGGGGCAAACCGATAACCTTCAATGCCATTCGGCATTACACCGAGGGCTACCCTGCGGATTCGAGGGAAAAAGACTGGAAGGTTTCGGCACTCAATATACTGTTCAAGTTGACCACAGGCCCCATCGGTCGTCTGGTGAACTCCGATAGCGCGACAACACTCGCAGATGTCCTGGACAAGCCGGTAATCCTGGAACTGCCCGGCCTGGGAAGTGAAACCGATCGGGAGCTATTCACTCAGACTTTCCTTCTCTGGCTTTACTATTACCGTCTCGCGGAAGGCAGATCGCAAACCTTCAAACATGCGGTAGTCATCGAGGAAGCCCACAACCTATTTCTACGGCGAGCCGGTGACGAACAATCCGTCCACGACCTGATACTCAGGCAGATGAGGGATCTCGGACAGGCCCTTGTGCTTCTGGACCAGAACCCCAGTTTGCTAACCATCCCTGCACTGGGAAATACGGGCGTAACCATCTGCATGAACCTAAAGCACGGGGATGACGTGGAGGCTGCGGGAAAAGCATTGACACTGCCACGGGAAAACTGGGACTACATCGGCAGGCTGCCAGTAGGACACGCTATCGTTAAACTTCCGGACCGCTGGGTCAGCCCATTTCTTGTACAGTTCCCTCAGTTTCCTGTTTCAACCTCTTTCAAAACGCCGCAGACTGTAAGAAAAGATTCCCGAAGTCCTTCCCTGAAGCGCACGGTGGAGGAGTTGCGTTCGGCTCTGAACGAGGCTATTCGGGCTCTTCCCGAACCAGACAGAAGGGAAAATAAAGAGCAGGAAATAGGTGCACGGGAGCGTAGTTTACTCCTGGATATCGCCAAGCACCCTTTGTCAGTGATTACTGAAAGGTATCAGCGGCTCGGCTGGAGTGCTCATACAGGAACTAAACTCAAGCAGAGGTTGCTGGAAAAGGACTTGATTGAGCAGGAAAAGGTCAGCGTGCCAGATGGCAGCGTCACGTTGTTGAAGCTGGTCAGCCAGGGCAAGGGGCTGGTCGAATCATGGGGAATAAAGGTCAAGGCCCTGCCGAAGAATGCCAGTCTGGAGCACGAGTATCACAAGGAGCTTGCTACCAGGCGTTATCGGCAAATGGGCTATAATGTACAAAAAGAGGTGCCAATAGGGGACGGTAAAGCGGTAGACCTGGTTGCTACAAAGGACGGCAAGCGTGTGGCTATTGAGATTGAGACAGGCAAATCCGATGTTCAGGCTAACATCAAAAAATGTCGCGAAGCGGGATTTGATGAGGTGGTTGTGGTCAGGACAACGCACGGGGAAAATCGAAGCTAAAAAAGCATTAGTGTTTTGCTTGCCCCACAATCACGTTATTGCTTTTTGGAATATTTTTCCTGGACATGTCAGGTGGCTATGAGTTCGATGTTCATGGATATGTCCAGAATTTCTTTATGTATCTGTCCCATCTGTTTGAGAACCTTTCTCTCGAATTCCTTTGACATAGAAAAAAGTTTGCTATTATGACTTAAATACGCTTATCCTTACCCGCACTATTAGCAAGCCCCGTGCAACACATAAAAAGCCCTTGCCTTCCTATTACTTGACCGTGGGACAATGACCGGTATCGGGGACTTCCAGTATGTTGATTTCGCATCGCGCGGTATGCGGGGCTTCAGAAACAACATTACACAGGTCGAAGAACTGCCGAGCCTGACTAAACGCTACGGCCACACGGACTGCTACTGCACGTATTTCCTGTTCGACCAGGGCCTTTGCGAGCACATCCAGGGCAACGGCCATTCGGTATCAGGCTATCAGGGTTCTTGTTATGCTCACTACCTGCCGCTGGACATCGACAGCCCTGATCTTGGCCAAGCACTCGAAACCGCCAGGGACGTCACACGGTATCTGCTCGATAACTGGGGAGCCGCAGAGCAGGCACTTGCGGTTTACTATAGCGGCATGAAAGGCTTTCACATAACCGTGGCAACAGAGGCCTTTGGGCAAGTGAAGCCGAGCACAGAATTGCCAGGAGTTTTCCGCGAGGTGAGGCAGGTTATTGTTCAAAAAGCAGCGGTCAAACACCCGGAGACAGTGGACTTCAGTATCTCGGATAGGATGCGCTTGTTGAGGCTTCCTAACACGCGGCATTCAAAATCAGGGTTATACAAAGTCCCTCTCCAGATGGAAGAGCTGCTATCGTGCGAGCCGGAGGAGATACGCAGTATTGCTCAAAAGCCACGGCGTCCCTGGCTGACGAACGAGAGCGGTCTTATTCCCCGCTACTGCATCGAACCTGTCCCTGATGCTGTAGACACGTTTGAGCATTGCACTGCCCAGGCGGAGAAGCTTTCTCACGCAGACCTGCCGGACCCCAGCAGCTTTCTAAATAATGGTGATGTGAAAGAGACGCTCTGTGAGGCGGAGCTTGAACTGTATCGTGAAGGTGTGCCGGAGGGCTCGCGTTCGGGAATGTGCCTGAGACTGGCGAGCAAGTTCCGCTCTGCAGGACATACGCAGAAAGAAGCATCAGAGATGATTGAGTCCTTTGCAGGCAGGTGCAGGCCTCCCCTGGAAGAGCATACGGCCAGGCAGGTTGTGGCCGTGGCCTACAAGGCAGGCGGCAAGGGTTATCAATTCGGTTGTGGCAATAGCAACGGCAATCCGGCCCACACTCGGCTTGTCCATGAACGCTGCGGTTACAAAACCGACAGGATTAAGTGCGATACGTTCCGGCGGTTCTACTTGCATTTGAACGGTAACGGTAGAAAGGGAGGGGACACCACATGAGACCGGAAGGACGAATCAAGATGGGCTATTACCCTACGCCCTTGTCCGTGGCCGAGCGGGTAGGAACCTTTCTGAGCTTTCCCGCTGAAAACGTCAACATTCTGGACCCCTGCTGCGGTGAAGGCGGAGCTTTGGGAAATGTTGTGAACGGTGCCAACACCACCACCTACGGAATAGAACTCGATGACTACAGGGCAAAACAGGCAACAGACACACTCGACCACGTCCTGCACTGCGGTTACGAAGATATAAGGATGAGCAACAATTCCATCTCATGTCTATTTTTGAACCCGCCTTATGACTGGCAAAATAGCAGCCTGTTAGACGAGTCCAGACATGAGAGAACCGAGAAGGCCTTTCTGAGAGGCACAGTCAGGTATCTGCTGCCGGAGGGCGTTCTGGTCTACATAATTCCGCAGGCAAGGCTTACTGAAGATGTTGCGAAAATCCTGTCCTACAGGTTTGGGGATTTCAACACGTACAGGTTCCAGGACGGGGAGTATGAAAAATTCAAGCAGATAGTTTTGTTTGGCAGAAAAAAACCCAGGAACAGCCTGGATGATGATTCCTTTGGCAAACTGTTTGCTATTCCCTACACCGGACTGCCCGAAATCCCGTATCTGGACGAGCCGATGTACGAGGTGCCAGCGTCACCGGAAGTCAGGCTGTTCCGGTCAACCCTGATAGACGAGGCAGAGCTGGAAAAGGAACTGATGTCCTCGGCCCTGTGGCGAAAGATTAACCGGGACGGGCACAACAGCAAAGACGGCGTTGGCCGGCCCCCGCTGCCTCTGCATACCGGGCACCTGGGGCTGTTGCTGGCAAGCGGGTGCCTGGACGGCAAGGTAGGCGAGGGTGAGGACAGGCACATTGTCAGGGGCAAGGTCGAGAAGGTTAGTCACATAGAACAGGAATACCAAGGCGATGTCCTGCTTGAACGGGAGATTGAAAGGTACAGGGTCTCCATCAAAGTGCTGACCCAGGACGGTCAGATAAAGAACCTTATGTGATTATGAATGCTCGAAAAGGTCAGGTTCCGGGACTACAGCAATGGTATAGATGTTGAGGCCTTCACCGACGGCTATGCCCATGACGAGTATTCGTATCTTTACCTGCTCTCAGTCGCGGGCCATGACAGCAGCGTTAAAGCCATAACCAGTGCGCTGGTTAGCGGCAGAAGCATAGAGATAATGTCCGAGCCGGTTATTGAAGCGGGGGCATCGTATGGTCAGAAATACAGGATCATGAGCACCAGATTGCCGGGTACGCTGCTGCATCAAATGGTTGCCAGCGAAGGCTTTTTCAGATCCTCCGATGGCCCGGCAAACCTGTTGTATGTGGACGAAGACTATCCCGCCCCGCTTGTGTATGAAGCGGTAAGGTCCGGCTATCCGGTTCCTGTGATTCCGGAATGGTCCGACTGGCTTTACAAAAGGCTCAGGCAGGAAGGACACGTGCACGAGCTGCAAGGCACGAAAAAGGTGCTCTCGCTCACACTCGACGAGGAGGCCCTGGACTCGCTGATTTCGGATGCGGTCAGCAGCGGTGAAATATCATTTTAGTGGTGTGAATGCTCCAAGATGTCTGTGACATGAACCAGTATCTGAAGGCGTATGGCAGCGCCCTGGCGGACGGAATCAAAGGCAGTGCCGAACCCCTGTTCAATCCCGGAGATGCGTGGGATGAAAAGCTGTACTCACTTTTGCGGAAACCATACCAGGCCCAGGGAGACGCCGTCATGGGTCTGTGCAACCTGCTGCGGGATTATGACTCGGCTATTGTTGTCGGCGAAATGGGCTGCGGCAAAACTATAATCGGGGCGGCTGTCCCCTATGTTTACGAGAATGGCGGCACACCAGCCAGAAGCCTTGTCATGTGTCCCGGACACCTGGTAAAGAAATGGCAGAGAGAAGTTCACGAAACTATCCCGGACGCTGACGCGAGAATCATCAGAAAGCTTGACGACTTGCTTTACCTTGAGCACAACGGCAAACCGGCCAGGCCCGAATATACTATCGTCAGCAAGGACAAGGCAAAGCTTGGCTATGCCTGGAGACCGGCGGTCATTGAGAGCAAAGACGGCTACCATTGCCCTGATTGCGACAAGCTGCTGGTTAACAGGGACGGCATACCGGTAGATTATAACTACGTAACCAGAACCAAAAGGTTTTGTCCTGACTGTAATGGCGCCCTATGGCAGGCGGACAACGAAAGGATGAGACGATTTCCGTTGTCCGAGTATGTCAAAAGGTATCTGAACGGGTATTTCGATTTTCTCATTGCCGACGAGGTTCACGAACTCAAAGGCGGCAGCACCGCCCAGGGCAATTCGTTCGGTGCTTTGTCGAGTGCATGTGGCAAAACAATTGGGCTGACCGGAACTCTTCTTGGTGGTTACGCTGACGACATATTCTACGTCCTGTACAGGTTGTCTCCAGCTTCGATGAAGGAAGAGGGCCTGGACTACGGCCAGGTCACGGGCTGGATGAGCAAGTATGGCGTGTTGGAACGGGTAACACGGACATATCCACAGGACAATGTTTGCTCAAAAGGCAAAAAGGGCCGAACGGTTTTGAAAAGAAAGCCGGGCATTTCGCCACTTGTTTTTAGCAGGCACCTGCTTGATAAGTCGATATTTCTTTCTCTTAGTGATATGACAGACGACCTGCCGCCAATCTCCGAAAACGTGCACGGCATCGAAATGGATGAGGAACTTGCAGAAGCGTACAGCGGCCTTGAAGATGAACTTTTGTCAGCAGTCAAACAAGCTTTGAGCAAAGGCAGCAAGGCTCTGCTCGGAACTTATGTGAACACGCTTCTCTCTTACCCGGACAGGCCGTTCGACAATGGACCGATAATCCATCCTCACACAGGGCAAGTAATTGTAGAACCGATGGAACTGTCTAAGGACAGGGTTTACAACAAAGAACGAAAGCTCATTGAGCTAATCAAAGACAATCTTTCAGAAGGCCGAAAAGTATTTACCTTTGCTCAGTATACCGGCACTAAGGACGTAACTACCAGGCTACAAGAGCTGCTTCTGGACGAAGGAATTGACGCAGAGATTCTGAGGGCTTCAGTCGCTCCTGAGAAGAGAGAAGATTGGATCAAGAAAAAGGTGGACTCTGGAACTGATGTGGTGATAGCAAATCCGAAATTGGTTCAAACAGGGCTTGACCTTTATGACTTCCCCGAGCTGACTTTTTACCAGACCGGCTATTCGATTTTTACGCTCAGGCAGGCATCGCGCCGCTCCTGGAGGATAGGACAGAAGAAGCCGGTGACGGTAAATTATTTGTACTACCGCCCCACTATGCAGGAGAAGGCTATGTCCCTTATGGGCTCAAAATTAGAGGCGAGCCTCGCTATCGAGGGTAAATTTAGCGAAGACGGATTGCTCGCGCTTACCCAGGGTGAAGACATGACAACCGCGATGGCCAGGGCTCTGGTCGCCGGCCTGGAGACAGAAGGGGTCGAGCAGATTTGGTCGAAGCTGAACCAGGCGAATAACACAGAGTACCGAGAGGCTGCACCCGACGGCTGGCTGTTTTATACTGATCCTGAAAACTTCCTGAAAAAGAAAAGAACCAGACGCAGGAGGAATAAGGCCGCGTTTGGGAGCGAGCAACTGTTTCTATTCAGCGATTTGTAAGGACGGGATTCATACAAGCTTTGAATAGGATGCTTTAGGTATCACCACGGACTATGGCTACCTGCTAACCGCCCAAGAAAGCCTTTTTGACTTCCTCATTGTGCAGCAGGCTCTCACAATTATCTTTCAGTACAATTTCGCCGATACTGAAAACGTAAGCCCGGTGAGCAATTTTCAAGGCTTCTGATGCGTTTTGTTCTACCAGCAATATAGTTGTGCCCTTTCCATTGATCTCTACGAGTTTATCAAAGACCAATTCCACGAAATTAGGAGACAACCCAAGTGACGGCTCATCGGCCAGCAGCAACTTTGGCTTTAGCATCAATGCTCTGCCCATAGCCAGCATCTGCTGCTCACCTGTGGAAAGGGTGCCTGCTTTCTGTTTAACTCTTTCTTTAAGTTGTGGGAAGAGCGTAAGAACCATATAAATGTCTTGACTGATAGCTGTCTTATCTTTCCGTTTATAAGCCCCCATCTCAAGGTTCTCCAGCACCGTCATCGTAGGAAAAACCCGTCTACCCTCTGGAACCAAACATATTCCTTTGGCAACCAGTTCATCGGTTCTTAAACCCTTAATGCTCTCGCCTTCAAATAAAATCTCACCACTTTCAATGGTGCCATCAGTTGCTTCGAGGACACCACTAACTGCTTTTAGGGCGGTGGATTTACCTGCGCCGTTCGGGCCTATCATTGTCACGATCTCTCCTTCGTTTACGTCGAAGCAGATTTCCTTGAGGGCCGTGATGGCCTCATATCGTGCTGTCAGATTCTCCACCTCAAGTAGCAATTTTTCTTCTCCTTCCTAAATATGCCGCGATGACGGCCTCGTTCTTTTGTATCTGTTCGGGTGTTCCTTCAGCGATTTTCTTCCCATAATTGAGAACTATGATCCATTGAGCGAGGTCCATAACCGTCTTCATATCATGTTCAATAAAGAAGATGGTCTTTCCTGAATCTCTGAGTTGGCGGATAATTTGCTTCATTTCACGAACCATTCCGGGAAACAGCCCGGCTGTCGGTTCATCTAAAAGCAAAAGTTCTGGCTTCAAAGCTAAAGCTCTGGCCACCCCAAGTAGCTTGCGTTGACCATGAGATAGATTTTGGGCTAACTCATCTTTTTTTTCCAGCAAACCAACAAGCTTTAAATACTCTGTAGCTTGTTCTGCATTTTCCCTCTCTTCACTTTTCATCGCTTTGCTTTGTAGCAAAGCCGCCCACAGACTCTCGCCTTTAGCATATTTCAACGCAAGTAACACATTTTCTAAAACAGGCATTTGCGGAAAGAGCCTGATATTTTGAAAAGTTCTCCCGATTCCCGTCTGAGCGATTCTATACGGACTCAGGGACGTAAGCTTTTTGTCACCGAATAAAACATCGCCATTATCAGATCTTAGAAAGCCCGTGATCAGATTGAACACAGTTGTTTTACCAGCACCATTAGGACCTATCAAAGCTGTGATGCGACCTCCCCTCAGATTGAAAGAAACATCATCAACAGCCTTAACCCCATCAAAGCTTTTGCTCAAGATACTCACTGACAATATGTTTGGAGCATAAGACATTATTCTATTTCCACCGATATTTTCCCAGGATTCCTTGTGGCCTTTTGAGCATGAGGACAATCAGCAGCAGTCCATATATCATCTGTCTTAGCGGGGCGGCGACAGAGCTTGGCATCCCAAGAAATCGCAACAACTCTGGGAATATAACAAGAATTGCCGCTCCAACAAAAGAGCCGGGCAAGCTCCCCATGCCACCAAACACCACCATTAACAGAATGGCTATCGACTCCATTACAGTAAAGCTTGATGGGTCAATAAATGTGATGTAATGCGCATAAAGACTTCCCGCTATACCTGCAAAAAAGGCTCCGATGACGAAAACTATGACTTTGTGCTTGTTCACGTTCTTACCCATTGCAAGGGCTGCTATCTCATCCTCTCTAATACCTCTGAGTATCCTACCGAAAGGCGAGCTGACGACACGATGTATCACAAGGTATGTCAGAAGAACGAAAACAGTTACGAGGAGCAAGTATGTCCATACCTGTGAAAGTTGTATACCGAAAACGGAAAATCCAGGTATGCCGGGAAGTCCCATCGGCCCGCGGGTAACTGATACCCAGTTCTTTGCAACTGAGTAAACAATTACGCCCAATCCAAAGGTAGCGAGGGCTAAATAATCGCCTTTTAGCCGGAGGGAAGGCATTCCGATCAAAGCCCCTAATATTGCTGCAACACAAGCTCCGACAATCAAACCAATCCAGGGCGAAAGGCCATAGTTCAACACCAGAAGTGATGAAGCATATGCCCCAACACAGGAAAATGCCGCATGTCCCAAAGCAGCCAAACCGGTGTAGCCTACAACAAGATTCAGGCTTAGCGTCAACATAATGTAAATACCGGTTATAACCAATATATGCAGGATATATTCCATCTGTTACAGCCGTTCTCCTTCAGACTTGACTCCCATAATCCCGCCGGGCCTGAATAACAAAAAGACAATTAAAATCACAAAAGCGATGCAGTCTTTCCAGCCAGCCGAAATCTTCCATATACCCAGATTCTCAGCTATTCCTAAAAATAACCCTCCAAACATTGCACCGGGAATACTCCCAATGCCGCCAATGATAGATGCAATAATACCCTTCAATATGGCATTCATTCCCATTGTTGGCTTGATATTCGTCTCAAGCGAAATGAGTATCCCAGCCGCTCCCGCCAATGCAGAGCCTATAGCAAATGCCGCCAAAATAATTCGTTCTGGGTTGATGCCAACTACACTTGCAGCGATTCTGTCATCAGCAACCGCCCGCATCGCTTTGCCCAATTTGGTTCTTTTAACAAACAGCCAAAGGCCCAGGCATAATGCGGCGGAGACAACGAGAATGAGTATCTGTATGTTGGTTATTACTGCTCCTAAGAAATGATGTCCCTCTTTTACCGACCCAGTCCTCATGGTTAGAATTTGAGCACCGTATATTAGCTGCAAAAGATTCTGGATGAAAATAAATATCCCGAAAGACGCTATGAGAAAAACCAGATTAGGAGCTTTTTGCTTCCGAAAAGGCTTGTAGACAAATCTGTCAATCCCGACACCAACAACACCTGCCAGAGCCGCGGCTAAAAAAAAAGAAGCGACTGGATTAATGTCAAGCGAGATTACCAGCGTGTAAGCCAAATACGCCCCCGTTGCATAAACCACTCCATGCGCAAAGTGAAAAAAACGACCTGTTTGATAAATGAGTGCAAATCCAACTGCCACGAGAGAATACATAGATCCCGCTATAATGCCGTTTAGGATGAACTGCATAGTATGCATCGTCTTTGCTAAGCTCCCATATTAGGCCATTGTCCCTTCGAAACCATGTTGATTGCCAAGATGTGTGCTTGACTTACTAGGCAAAGCTTGACAGCCTCAGCTACCTCTCGTGGATGCGTTTGCGGAAGACCTATTTTCTCATAGTCATAATCGAACGCCCTGCCAATTTTAACCACAGCCTTCTGAACTTCTGGGCTGTCATACAAGCCAGTGTCAACAATACCAGGTAATACCTCAGAAACATAGATATTCCTCTTGTTTAACTCAAGGCAGAGACTTCTCACAGCATGGTGTAATCCCGCCTTGGCGCTCGCGTGAGAATAACCCAAGGGGTACGCTCTGATTCCGCTCATCGAAGATACTACAACAATGCGAGAGTCCTGTTGTTGAGTTAATCTCGGCAGAAATGCCTGAACAAGGATCAACAACGTCTTAACCACAATCTCAAACTCGAGTACGGGCAGCTCGGGTGGTGTACTCTCGACTTCAAGGTAGGGATTATCATTTAGCACCTTATAGTTTCCGGCACTTAAGCCCACGGAGTGGACCAAATTGACATGGGCTTCAGGAACGACTCTTGATACTACGCGGCGTACGGAAGCCGCATCCAGCAAATCAACGGCCTCGCAGTCTACTTGTGAATTCGGAAACTTCTCGTGGAGTGAATTTTTGACTCGCGTCAATCTCTCTTTGCGCCTCGACACAAGTAATAAATTGAGACCTGCGGAAGCTAATTCGTGGGCTATCCAGCCCCCTATGTTGGCTTTTGCATTTGGCGAGTCATATACGTTTAGGGTGTCGTCATTACACCCAGTGTCGCGATAACCTACTCCTGTCACGATAATTAGTTTCTGTCTGTCAGCTTTCATATAAATACTTCATATTTCCTATATCTGATCCACGGCCCTCTTCGGTTGCCTCTTTAAACAGACCTTTGAGCACTTCAAAGACTTTGGCAGGGGGCATACTCTTGATTTTTATCAGGCTCCCAAACTCCCCTATTGTAGCAAATGCTTTGCAGGGTTCTTCGTTGAGGATATATACCCCAACTTCTCCGTAATATTTGGTATCGAACAAACCTTTAAACGCAGATGCCAGCCTGGCGTTATTTATGAATAAAGATCCTTCTTCCTTATGGTCTTCAATGAATTTTCTAACAATTCGTCGGTTTATAGCCTTACAGTGACTTGGGGAGTCTCTCACGGCACGAATAGCAGTCAAAAGTTCTTGGCGTTCTTCTTCAGGGATATCATGAAGAAATCCATACTCAATTTTCTCCCTCTTAGTTGATTCCAGCACTGTCATCTTAAACGTTTCTTTAATGCTTGCGTTGCTAAGGTTTTCCACTACGAATGAACTTATTTGCCTATCACCGTCATCTAGAAGCCGTTGGAATAAGAATAAGCACCAACGAAGTAGTTCTCCAGACCACTTTGCACCTATTTCATCAAAGGCCATTTCAAACTGGTTGCGCAAGAGTTCTTTTTTATCTATTCGTGTAAGGCGGTGAACTCGTTGCTCTTTGGTTTCCGAGGCGTATGCTTCTACAAACTCTCTATTAGGTTTGTCAGAAAACCAAAATACTGGAGGAGTGATATTCACACAGTACAGCTTATGGTGCTCCTCTGCGAATTTATGAAGCAACTTCAAATATCCTTCTATGGTCAAAATATGTTCTTTTTTTTCTAGGAGGGCTACTTGGTCTTTCAAAACCCACTCAACAATCTCACTATCACAATCGTTCTTACTTTTCTCAATTTCATTCCCCAACGATATAAATTCTGGAAAACTGTACATGGTCTCTATAACATCTTTTGTTAGCTTGTTGGTGACTTTTGAGAGTTTTTTTTCTAACTTTGGAATTACATTGTTACTTAGATTATCTACACTTTTACTGAGATTATTTACATCTTTGACCGTTTTCAGCATTCCTTCCTTGGTCGCGTCTTCCAATTTTTCAAATGTCGCCTTATTATGAAAATGATATAGTGTGCCGACAAGCACCCCGATTAAGACATTGAGTAACCAGTTGACTTTATCGGGAAAAGAAGAAACAACTAAGAATGTAAAAAAACCTACAATGATTTCTGCAACTTTTGTTTTGACAAATGCTACAAGCAGTTGGCCCCACCTTTTCCAGAACAACTGATCTTTTCCTTTCTCATTTTGTTCTTCGTGCTTTTCTTTGCTCATTAGCTTGCTTCGATGTCAACTTGACTGCCTACCTGACGTTTTTGTAAAACTGGAAAGTTCCATTCTCCACTGTCTTGAGTGATACATCTTTTGTAACATCACCGTTAGAATCAAACGACATGGTACCTGAAACTCCTTCAAAATTCTTGATGTTATACAAAGCATCCTTTACCGTTTTTAGTTGGTACTTCGATTCCTTTAGCGCGGTATACAACATATATGCTGCATCGTACGCATTGGCCGAATAGTAAGTTGGAGCACTATTAAATCTGCTTTCGTACGCTCGGACAAAAGATATTGTCCTATCATCTTGAGACTCTGGATTGTATGTGCCGTAGTACACATATACAATTCCTTCAGCAAGTTCACCCAACTTTTCTAGGTACAATTTGTTTTCAAAAATCGGTGTTGTGTATATCTGTGCGACCAATCCCAGTTCTTTCTTTTGTCTGACGAAGTTTATTACTTCATCGATTGCCACAAGAAAGACAGCATCGACTTCTTCCGACTTGATTTTTGAAATTATGGCCCTAAAATCTGTCTCGCCTTGGTCAAAAGCTTCCGAGAGAACAACGCTTCCACCTCCTTGCTCAAAAGACTTCTTGAATACTCCGAATAGGCCCGCTCCATAGTCCGTATTAATATAGACACAAGCTACCCTCCTGTAGGCGAGCTTGTTCACAGCCATTGTAGCCTGAATTGCACCGCCGAGCTTCTCTGAGATTTCACTTCTGAAAATGTAATCACCCGATTCTGAAATCTTTGGTGCTGAGGCTCCTGGCGAGATAATTACAACCTTTTTTTGCTCCGCTAAGGGGGCAACAGCCAATGTAACCGTGCTTGTCAGCGGCCCTATGACGAACTTTAACTTCTCGATCGAAATTAACTTTTGTAGAGCAGATAATCCTTCTGCTGGAAGAGCTTTGGTATCTTCTGACACTAATTCAAGTAAAGGCTCCTCTGAATTCCTCCTGCTATTTATCTGTTCGATCGCAAGCTGGATGCCATTCCAAGCTGGAACTCCTATAGAAGCAGCATCACCTGTCAGCGGCATAAGTACGCCGATCTTTATCTCTTTTGCTTCCGACCTCTTTTTTGAGCAACCAGAAGGAAATACAATTAAAATCCCTAAAACTACGATTAGTAATGCCCTGCCAGTAATTAGATTTGTAAGCCGTTTCATTTTGTGCTATCTCCTTTCACATAACACCAACTAAATTAAAAACTTAAAACGCTAAAGTGCTGTAATTAAACCCGATTACGGACTATATGTAAAGGGAAAAATTTTCAGCCGGTGAAGGCCTATAATCAGTCCTGCCGGTGTACGTTCCAGGAGCCGAGGGCGTACCCTGCTCGCCGATCCGAAATGTTATCCGCGCGTTCGGCAAGGCCCGTGTATAGCCGGAAATAAAAACCTTCCCTCTACCTCTCCACATTACAAGCGAGGGGATTCAAACGAATTACGAAGCCAGGTTCACGAGAAATCGTGAGAAACTGTTGTATAAAGAGGATGTAGGCGCAGGGTCAGGCAAGGCCGCATACACGATTGTAGCGGATTACCGCGAAAGGCCGGAGTCGTTCTCGATAGTTGAATCACCGCCGGACAGAATCCTGAAGCGACTCAATAACGGCCAGCCTGCCGAAGTCAAGGAGGCCGCTGAAAAGCTCAGAGAGTACGCTGCCGGTTTATACAACGGGCAAGCCGGAAAAACGCCCGAACTCAAGTATCTCACAGGTCGCGTTGCTCGCCGAATGAGAGCCATTCACCCACGTATGCCACATTCGAAGCTGTTTGACATGGCAAAAGACGTGACCGGCGAGATAGTCAGTGCCGGATACATTGAGGCACTGGAGCAGCTTTCCAACAAAAATGCTCGAACAGAGCTTGACTACATCCAGGATGTTGCCAGGTCGAGCAAAACAAGCGAGCCGAGTGTCCTGTTGTTTGGTGTACGGGTGCCCGGCAAACCTCACACTTACAGCTATCTCGGCGGAACCGACAGAGCCATGACGGCCTACATTGGCACGGAGAGGCTGCGAGGCATCCATCGCCCCGGGCTCAAGACCCAGAAATCGTACAAGAGGCGTTTCGCCTCGAAAGAAAATCGTACTGCATACGAGGCCGCAGAGCGGCTCGTACAGCACTGGCCGACACAAGTAGGCGAGGACGGAAACCGCACCGAAGTCGAAATCCCCACCACAAAAGGGCAGTTACCAGCGGATTTTGAACCCATACGGCGTGATTATTACAGGGCACCAGCCGGGGGAAAACGCTACACGATGGGGATTAAAAAACTGTCAGGCGATCAAAGCTATGAGATGGTGGAGGACATGGCCAGTATCATATTGCATGATCCTGAGCAGTCCCTGCTTTCACCGGAACAACTTTATGCTTTCGATGAACTGGTCACCGAAGCCAATCAGAAGAACATCAATTCCTGGGCCTACGCGATTGATGAAATGCCCGAAATTACAGAGACTCTGGGCTCAGTCTGGGAGAAATCGCGGGACAAACTCTACTCTGCCGCCCTGAAAGGGTATGAGCGGATGGCCGATCCCCCGGCCACGCCTCCGTGCTTGGAAGCGTGGCCCTCGTGGCAGGAGGAGTTATACAGACTGGAAGAGATTTCCACAAGTCCTCAACTGCGGATCGTTTACCCTCCGCAACTCAGGATAAAACGCAATGGCGAAAAAGGTGCATGTTGTAGTGCGGTGGAGAGAATATACGGTCTCAGGGTACCGGCGAAGCATACAAGGCTGATCAACACCCTGAAGAAAAATCCCTGGTTTGCGGCAAATTGCGATGTTATATATAACTATACAAGACCTTATGCCAGCCCTGACATAGCTAGGTTATCACTGGGAGACGAATACGAACCGGGAAAACAGTATGAGATTGCTGGCAGTTGGGGTATTGACGGTGATACGGGACGAGGTCGAATGACAATATATCGCGCGGGCTTTAACAGAGGGCAAACGCTTGCCGAAGAGGTATACCACGCCGTATACGACATCATCCGCTCGACAGATAACGGATTTGGTGAAAAGGTGGAACGTGTCGCCCATAAATATGCACCATCGAAACCCCCGGATGAGGCTTTTGCCAAGGCCATGGCCTCGGAGACGGTTTCCCGTGGCTCATCGCGTCTGCCAAAACGTGTCGTCAACTCGGTAGTCGATATTGTTAAAGGCCACCGTTCAGTACCCGCTGATGCTATAGAACAGATCAGAAAGAAGAGGGGTAACACAACTTCGTATTAGGTTCAATGGTCGAGAATTGGACTTGGGTTTGAAAAATTGCAGGTTTTCAGATGTTTATTCAATCACTTTCCCTTCATCCGTTAACCAAAGTACAATGACATGCATGAAGCTATACAACGCCGTGAAAAGGTTGAGGGCAGGAGCGAGCAACTGTTGCTGTTTGAGAATTTGTGAGGGTCTCTTAGCATTCAGATACAGCAAAACCTGCACTTGAAGCCGAAGACGTTGAGGGAGATCGCGCCGGAGATGTTCGGGGAGTGAAGTCCGATCTTCGTCAGTTCGAGGGACTATTTTCTTACAGTCTCTATTTTAGTTGGCAAGCCAATTGCTTTAAACCGTTCCAACCTTTTTCTGTATTCGCCAGGCAAGAAATACTTTTGATAGAACTTGCTTTGTAAATATTCCTGGCAAGCCTTACATGTCTTGGGGACGTTTTTAGGTTCATCTGGGATTTCTGAGGGCCTTGGGCACCAGCCGTAAGGAAGTGTTTTGAAACATTCCGGATACCTACCCCTGCCTTCCTTGATTATGACATTCTCATTGTTCTTGACTCTTCTTTCAAGTTCAGCCCAGTCACGTAATTTGCCTCTATCTCTGCCATAGTTTGCAGCTCTTCCCATATTAGATTTTAAATACTCCTGACATATAAAAATTATGGTGTACACCGAACAGGACTTAATTATTCCTGCTCTTGGGGTAATGAAAGACCACCATCCATACATCGTGACTACCACACAATTAATAAAGGAACTTGAGAACAGACTGCACCTAGCAGGGCGTGACGCGGAGATAATAAGGAACAGAAGAGACACTTACTTCAGCCAGAAAGTAAGAAACTTGAAATCGCACAACGCGCTGACAAGCAGGGGGCTTGCTGATTATATTGCTGGAGCCAGGTGGAGAATTACTGACAAGGGAATGTTATATTTAGAGAAGAACAAGCCAGTCTTCGAGTCTCTGAAATCGCAGGGCTTCAACAAACGTCAGATAAAAAGGGAGATAGATGCGGATTTCTCGGACATTATAATCGAAGAAGGTGCGATGGAAACGAGAACAAGGAAACAACGTGAGCGTTCTCAGAAACTCAGAGATGTTGCAGTAAGGGAACTGAAAAGGATAAACAACGGGAAGCTACGATGCGAGGCTTGTGACTTTGATTTCGAGAGAAAGTACGGGGAGCGTGGCAAGGGTTTCATTGAACTTCATCACAAGGAACCAGTTCACGAGATGGAGATAAGCGGGAACCAGACAAGACTCGGTGACGCTCTGAAGAAGGTCTCCCCGCTGTGTTCAAATTGCCACAAGATGATACACAGAAAAAGAGAAAAGATGCTAAGTATAGAAAAACTGAAGGCGATTATTGATAAATCAAATTAACGTTTTCTGAGTATCCTTGGGCATCAGATTTTGGATTAGGTGCGACCTTGCTTTCAATTGCATGCCTTGGCATTATATCTGTGCCTCATGCCGATTGCCTCTGTTTTGGTCGCACGATCTAGAACTCTGGTTTTCCATAGCAGGCGAGGATACACAACACCGCCTTCTCAATTGTGACATTCTGATTGTCAGTGACCGTTCTTTCATGTTAAGGCGAGTAGCATAGTTTGCCTTTCTATCTGACGTGGTTTCAACTGTTGGAGTATTTTATATATCGAATACATCTATATTCATGGTTGATGAAAAGGCGATAAGGGCATTAGTAAAGGTTGCGGTCGAAGCTTTTGCTGAAGGTTTCAAGGCGCGACACGAAGGTGAGGTCGAAAACCCGGAAGGGACGATAAATATGAAGATTCACAATGTGTTTATCGAGGCCTTGGGGAAGGAAACACAATATTATACAGCACTTGTTAGGTCTTTAGACAGTTCTTTGGGCAATATGCTTGAAAAGCTTGCGATGAATATAGCTCGATTGTCTTATGTAGTGAAGAAAGAAGTCAACGGGCCTTTGAATGTTGAACAAACGGCAAAAATAGCCGAAATTCTTGAGAAATATAAAAGGAGGGAAAGAGAGCCAAAGACCGAGGACTATCAATGTTTAAGGGAATTGAATATAGGAACATCAAGAAACAAGAGGCATGATAGTGATTATTACTTGATTGATAGAGACAGTAAAAAGCACTTCTTGATTGAGTTGAAAATAGGTGGTGACCTTGATAATAAGAAGGCACGTTCCGAGAAAGAAGCTATTCTTGAGCAGTTTTGTGTGTTGTCGAATGTGCTTCCAAGAAATACAGGTATTAAAATATTTTTTGCAACTGCATACAATCGTTTTGGGGAAAACAATGAATGGAGACAAGAACGAGTAAAACAATTCTTTGCGAAAGATGAGTTACTCATAGGGAAGGATTTTTGGAATTTCATCTGCAAATCACCAGATGGTTATCATATAGTATTATCTGAATACCGTAAAAACGCTCATACAATTAACGAAGCTCTGGCATCGATCAGAAGAACATATTTAGGTTAGTAGCGTCCACTTCCACAATATTATGAATAATTAGATGTGTGGTAACCCTTTCATTCCGGCCCCTGACGTTGTAAGTGTATTTTTTGCCGACTTTTTCTATCTTTACCCCCCTTTTACTAAACTCAGGAGTTTCATAGAGGCTGCGAATAAATGGTGTTTCTTTTATTATCAGTATGAATTTTGAAGGTAATCTCATTATACATTCCGCTAATCTTTTCTGGTCTTCCTTCGTGAAAGGGTTCTCCTCGTATTCGCTGAACTCGGTGTCATAGGGGGGATCAAAGAATATGAAGTCTTCGTGAGTTGGCTTGTGCTTGAGAAGGAGCTTCTCGAAATCCATGTTTTCTATTATCGCATTCTCGAGCAATCGTCTAACTGAATTTGAAAAAAGGTTAGTGACCTTGGTTTTGAAGTCCTTTGTGTTGTACGCGATTCCGCCATAAGGTATGTTAAAATCTCCCTTACTATTGTACCTGAACATCGAGCCGTAACAGAACTCTCTTACGAAATAGTAATTTGCGACTTCTTTTGCATCTGTGATTTGGATTTCACCACGCTTAGACTTGTTCATTATCTCCCTGAAATGTATATAGAAGCCGCTTCTGAATGCTGTTTCAATATTCTGCATGAGCATCTCTTTGGAAAAACCGTTGGCAAGATCAATCTTGTGCTTTATCCTTCGAAGCTTGGCAATAAGGTTATTTTCTATGTGCTTGAGAAGGCTCTTCTGATTATGGCAGAAGCTTTCGAGAAAAAGGCCGTTGAAGGGTACAATCTTCTCTTTGAAGAGCCTTTGGATTTGGCTTTGAAACTCTTCTTCTGTTATTCTGTCAAATCTGTATTCTTCATAAAGAGACACAAGGGAGTCGCCGAATTTCTTGATGTAGGTGGTAATTCTGGCCCAATACTTGACATAATCATGCAATTCTTTCTCGACCAACCTTCTGCGAGATCCATTCTTCAGGAATGAGTAGAACATCATCAATTTCGTTGAAGCATCGTTTATGATTGCCTTCTTGGGTTCTAGATAGAAGAACAAGGCGCCTCCGCCTAGAAAAGGTTCAATATATCTATCGAAGTCTGGAATGATCTTTTGAATGAACCTGATCTCGCTAGACTTCCCTCCCGGCCACTTTATAAGGGATTTCATGTCCAGCTCACCCTCCGCTCAGGGCAGCGACAAGGTATCTGAACAAGGGCATCTGAGGTTATGTGCGGCTCCGCTTCCTTGTGAAGGTTAAAACCCTCGTGAATTGAAGAAACGGAAAGAGACAAACGTATGAAGCAGTGGCTGAGCAGGCATGAGTTCTTAACCATTTCAGCAAGTTCATAAATAGTGGCGTACTCCATATTGATTAATTAGTCAAAGCGGGCTAATAAAAGTTGCGCTACTTCTTACGAAACTAGGCAGAACTCTTTATGCGGAACTTGCAGATTGGTTTGGTTAATAAATCCTTGTGGTAAGTCAGGATTGTAAGGCTGGGGATGGAATGCGTGTCAAATATGAAAAGATACACTACGCGATATTCTTCCCTTTTTTGCTGGTTATATTCATTTGTCAGAATAATTCTTACTTTATTACGACCCTTGCCTCAGTAATTGCCAGTTGGGGGATTACTTATTTATCGAAGGTTAAAATTGACGAGAGAGAAGAGGAAATTAGAAATATGTGGGGGGGGGGCATCAACCACGCCGATTTGGAGCTGTCCACATCAGAGCGACCTTACAAAAAGGGGAAACTCGAACTCGGCGAAATTCAAGAAAAACTTTTGCCATTGTATTCGCGTTTTACAGGATACATTCTATCCGCATGTACATGAATTTGATAAAGTTGTTGCATTTGAATTTATTGCCTTTTTGGATTTGCTCGAAAACATTTTGAAAGGGAATTTGGAGAAACATCTGATTGAATCATCAATTAAAGCAGACATAAATTTGGCAGACAGACTAAGGAACGAAATTAGAAAAAAGATTTAATTCCCCGTCTTTGTCTTTCGCTCAGAAGCGGACCTCTACAGCTCCTGCTCGTTCGGCCCGAACCTAATAGCTCAGACAAGTACAACCTGAAAGCAATTTAGTTACACTGCTTGGTCTGCATCTTTATGAGCTTTCAGAGAGGAACGTCGAGCTTGGCGAGGGCGAGATAAAGTGTCCGGTTCTTACCTCAAAAGTTGCACGCGCTTTGCAAGTCTCTTGGAAAGCCGACAGTGTGGACCCTACATAAAGAGACGGTAATCATAGCTCTCGCGTCCAAACTTCTTCAAAAGCTTTCCTATGCGGGCAATCGCGCCCGAGGTTTGGAGGGTTGCGGGCATTTGGTTATAAAGCTCCATGTTGTTCAAGTCCATTTTGGAGAGGCCGACGATTTCGCCTGCTACTTTCTCGATTGGCGAGTGACCTGCGAACCGAGTGACCCGCAGAGGCGCTGGGATTCTATGCCCCCCTTGGTAATACGTTTGCGCAGGACCGAATATGTTGATTTTTCCGTGGACCCAGACAAAGAACTGGTAGGGAGCTGATACCATTACAGTTCCCCGTTTTACAGGATAGAAGTCGGGGCCTTTGTATTTCACGGTGTAGTCCATGAATCGCCAGGATTTCTCCATCTCAATTGTGAGCATTTCTAGGTCCTTGACGCCGTTCAAGGCATGGGACAATCCTTCTCTTTCACTCTTTATGAAGGGGGTGCGCTTATGAATTACAACCCTCTCTGGCAGCTTCTGATAGGTCTCGTAGAAGAGCTGTCGAATCTGGTATCCTACTTTGATTGCGTCCTCCCTTCTTAGGAATGGATTTTTTCTTTTTAGAATAGGGTTCCTGATCTGGCTCAACGTGTATCGCAAGCCTTGGCCTGAGGCGTTGTATATGTGGCTGCACCCGACTATGATTGGGAAATCTTTGTTGGAGAGGTCCATCCCATAGCCAATGCCAACGAAAACTGTTTTTGTATCACTGCTTTCAAGGATATAGGGCGTTCTCCAAGACTTGGCATATAGAGCCTGTGAAAGCCACCAAAGGATTTGGCATCGTTGCGTAGAGGTAAGCGTTGCTTGTTCCAAGAATTGGGTCCTGACGCCTTTTTGAACGCAATAAGCCTTGACGAAGTCATGAAGGTCAAAATAGACGCGATCGCTCTCGATGAGTTTAAAATCTTCCCATCTCTCCGGTACAAAAATAATAATCGCGTCAACCGAAGTGGCCCCGAGCAGAGCGTCAATCTCGCGTGTTATCGCAGCGGAAATCTTCCGCTGGGTAGTTATTGGTTCGTCTACGTTCAGTTCGACCGGGGGAAGGTCACGCCACTCAGCGTCCCCAGGGGAAGGTACAGAAAGTGGTAATCTGTAGATTTTGTGGAAACCAGGATATGGTATTAGATATCCCTTATGAGATGAGATAACGTTCTCTGGGGAATTCAGACGCAGTAGGAACTTCTTGACGCCATCTTTATGTTGTGGAGAACAAATGACGCCGAGTCTTATTTCCCGCTTGCTATCTAAAACCAACAACTGCAAATCGTAAGGTCCATGCTTTTGAAGACCCGTGGGGGCGTGTATATCCTTTGCGCCGCCGTCAAACTCAAGACATGGTTCTGGTATCTCAATAGCCTCAAAATCTCTTTGAGTACTTTGGATACCCGCGGGCTGTGTTTTTGCAATAATGGCTGTTTCGGCTGACCGTGTTCCGATTCGAAATGTGAAGGGAGCTTTGTCATTTGGGGGGTAGTTAAGAAGAGTTTCTTTTCCAGGGCTGAACAGTAGCTTGCGCCATTTAGCAATAGCTTCATAGTATGATTTGTTGTACTGTTGGCCAAGTATCTTGCGGCTGATATGCTTATCAGCGCTGGCAGTCGGCTCGCTGCCTTCAAGGGTTACTATGTGGACGTTGGGGATCAATGTGAGGAAGTTCTGGTTTCCCATCCGTGTAAGATGCAGGCGAACCGCGTCATATACTTTGAAGGGACTTCCTTCATAGGTCTCTGAGGTACCAGAGTCAGATTTCCATATGAGGCTGCGTCCTTTCAACTCCAGTCCTCTGGCCTGCGCAAGTGCTTGGATTATGGCCTGCGAGAAGATATGCATGACAACGGTATCTGATGCCCTGAAATCGCTATCGTCCAGAGGTACTCTTTTTATCTTGGATGCCATGTGTTCGGAGAAGCAGTCGGCGATGCTATCCTCGTCACCAACAGCTAAAACATTGCCTTTGAGAAGGCCGGCGATGACGGGCTTATTTAACACAAGCGCCCTGAGCGTTTTCCAATTTGGAATGTCTCTTGCCTCAAACTGGTATATCTCTGTTGGGACCTGAACGGGAAAGGCATTGCTCTTTATGAAGTTCACGCCAGGCTTGTACCCTGGAAAGTTGAAAGCAGTTCTCTCCAACGGTATTTCAGCGAGCAATTTCTCCAGTTCTGAAGCTTTCTTGCCATCCCTGAATATATATTTTCCGAGCCGAATCATGAAGTCGTCGAAACCGTCAATTTCGATAACATCGGCATCGTAACCATTTCTTCTGGCTGTGCCCAAAAGGGCTGTGACTCTTTCTGAAATCTGCTGTGCTCTTGTTACGCACCAGTATATGGCACCGCCCTTGGATTGCTTTTCCACAGCTTCCTCAAGGGCACTCATCACGCTATTATCACGACCACTGTAGCCAATGATGACCAAGGGATGCATGTTCATCCTGGATATCAGGTGACTTCTGTGGTTATTGTCCAGGGCTTGGGTTTCTGCATCTGTATTCTTGAGGTGATCATATTTGTAGTCTCCGTGTAGCTGAACAACGTAGCAACAATCTTCTGTCTCGCTTGCCTGTTCTATTCGAAAGCTTGTGTCTACGCCGATTTCTTTTATTGTCCTGGTGTGATGGGGTTGTCTTGCTCTAAGCACTAATCCATCGAAATTAGTTGTCCAGACCCACCGGATCTTGAGTTCATTCAGAACCATGGCAAGGATTTTGTAGCCAACTTGCGGTCCGACGGTTGAGAATATTCTGTTGAAATAGTCCTGCCTTTCTTGTTTCCTTGGGAAAGCGCGTTCAATGTAGAAGCCGTACTCAGAAGGGTGATTTAGTGGAGGAAAACCTTGTTGTGCGTCTAACCATTTCTGGATTCTGTCTTGAATGTGTGGGAGGTTAACGTCGCCAACTAAGGTTTTGGGCATGTTAGGGTTTGCCGATAAATAAATTTCTCGCTTCCATTCCCAGATGCACTGTCCTGATGTTGAGATTCCAGAGCTGGCAGAGGCACCAGAACCAAGCAAAAACATATACTTGGGAGTTCTTGAAACCCCTATTGACCTGACGAGCGCGTCCTGATCCATATTCCTGCACCTTTCTAATACAGAACACAGTATATGTTAAAAAATGAATTTTATAAACGTAATTGCCTGAACTTAATAGATTGTAGGAGCCACGGAACAAGCTTGATGATCAGGATCGAAGTTTTCTGACAAGAAGCAGCTAGCACTGCGCCTGATGCTATGCAGTTTCTTGCCAGGAGAGAAATCACTGTAGCCGACGGATGTCGGGACGCATAATTCTCACCTTCGGTCGACAGCTCGGTACCAGGGCCCTGTTCACAAACCATTATTGTCTGCTCAGTAACTGTTGGCTGTGTCGCACGGACAACTGCTTGGCCGCAGACATAAAGCTTTGCCCTGACGGGATGGTGACGCCGTGCAGCACCTCGCATAATGCCCAACCGGATAATTCACTCACTGCCCACACACCAGTGAAATCCGACGGTTTGGAAGGAAGATAAGCTATTGGTCTCAATCTATTCCGCTAATTCTTCCTCACGGCTACCGCCGTCTGCCCAACCTGAAAAAAAGTAAGCGGGCTTCGGCAGCAGCTGTAGCTGCGTGCATGCCCGCACCCCAGGTTAGAACGTAAAACATAAACAGGGCGTTCGGACACGGACGCTTCTAAACTGTTGGAGGTGTAAGCATGAGCTTCGGAGTTCGCAAAGGCTATGCTTGGCCAGCATCGGCCATGACAGAAACAGAGATGGCCGTGCTTGCTGACGTGAGGCAAGAGACAGGAAAACCTATCTCGATGCTGCTCAAAGAAGCTGTGCAGCTCGCTTATGGGGGCTGCTCTTCAGTTGTCAAGGAGGTGGAAAAATGACACCTATAAACCTGAATCAGACTCAGCAGGATTCTGGAGCTGGGAAACAGAAATTGCACATGGCACTGGTCAGTTTGGATAATAAGTCGCGGATAGTGATTCCGAAGAAGGTCAGGGACAGGGCAGGGATAATAGAAGAGAACGCGCACCTGTTGATGTTCGCCTTTGATAATATGGTGCTTCTGCAGAAGACCGACTTAAATGAATTGCTCGTCCTTGACCGCATAACAGGGCTGAGGCCGACAGCTTTTTGCCCCATGAGTCGGCCAAACAACCTGCGAGAGCTGGTAATCTGCTTGCTCGCAGACCGAGATGGAATGACGTTAAGGCAGATACACTTGGCCATCAGACGGTCAAGGGGGAAAATCAGCTATCAGGCTGTGTGGAAGCTGGTCTATGGCATGACTCAAGACGGTCAAATCAAAAGGCTCGCGCATAATAAATACGTCATCAATCCCCTATGGATCAAAGGCTTGAGGTCCTTCTGCAACATTATCGAGCAGAATCACAAAAACTTTCAGATAGATGAGGAGGTGATAGCGTGCCAGAAGTAACAGGACGAGTTGAAAAAATTCAGGACAAACAAGCAAAGAATAGTGACGTGTATACGACCATAAACTTGAATGGCCAGAAAAAGGCCTTCTTTGATTGGGAAGGCCGATGCGAGGCGGCAGGAATCACAGCAGGTGACACGGTTAGGATCGAACATGATGGAAGCCAGTATCCGAGAGTCACGGGTTTGGAAAAGATTGAGTTCAGCGAATCGACAGGAACCAACGAAAATGAGCATCAGGGAAGCAAAGGTGAGCGGGAAACGAAAATGTGTGCTCTGGAGTGCGCCGCACGGGTGTTGCAGAGCACAGACCAAACGGCAACAGAAATAACCCGACTTGCCGAAGAACTGGAAAAGTGGATTAAGGGTGAGGCGTCTTAGGACGCCTTATCCCTTGAGTTTTAAACCTAATGTTACCCGTTAGCAGGCCCCCATATTCGGCAGCATGGGAAAAGCAAGGCCTGTCCGTGTTCACGCGGAGATTGAGACGGAGGAGTAGCATATCCTGCCCGTTGTTGAGGAAAAGTAGTTAAGCCTCCCCATCCGAACATACGAGCTTAATCTCCTTTTCCAGTGTGCTATCCAAAACGTAATGGCGGGGACCCCTCATACGAAATCCATTGGTTAATCCTGTGAAAAAAACACTGGGCCACGGGAACTTACGTTTCCACGGCCCAAACCCAACCAACGGTTGTAAACAAATAAATATGGGACGCGAAAACGTGTCCTGCATTAACGGAAAGGAGGTAAGTTGTATGGAAATGGCACTAGTCAGAATGGATGAGAAGGGGCGGATAGTAATCCCCAAGAGGATGAGGAAAGATAAGGGCAGAAACTTTTTCATATACACGTTTGAGAGCCTTATCTTCCTGAGAGAAGTTGACAACAATAAGGCTCAGGTCATCAAAGAGCTTAAAAGAGTTGAGGAAGCAGGGAAGTGAGAGCATGAACTACATCATCGAAACAATAATCCAGCAGATAAACTGGCCAGTTCTGTATTTCAGCGGTTTTCAGTTTATCCAGATAGACGGTGTTACCCTGCGAGTCCATAAGGCCGAGAGAAATTTGGACATACGATACAATCGCGGGGACGACCTTTATGACCTGAGCAAACATACAATGCGACCCGATTTGACGGTCAAGACCGAAGAAATCAAAGGTGTATACTGGGACCAGTTGGAGGGTATCATTGCCGAGTTTTTCAACACAGAGGCTGTAGATGAACTATGACTAACGAAAAAGGGCTGAGGCTGGTATCTGCAACCTGTCCCGACTGCAACAGGACGGGCTGCACGCCTGGCATTCATGGCGAGCTTGAGCGGTGCAAGACGTGCGATGGCTTGGGGCACGTGTGTGACTGGGAGCCAGATGAGGAGGTGGCAGCATGAGCCAAACGGACCTGTTCGGCGACAGGGCAAAACCAAAGCCTGTCCGTGTTCCAGCACAGATTGAGGGGCAAGTCAGGTCTATGCTTGAGCCCGAAGAGCAAGACAAGGTTGTAATTGTGGGCCGCGCCGCTGGTGACCAGGCAACGGTTAACGATAAGACCAGGTTCGAGCCAAAGGAGAACCACGAACCAAGGCGCTGCCCAGACTGTTATGCACTGATGACACCGCAGAAGGACGCCAGCCACTTGCAGGTTTGCAGGCAGTGTAACAAAGGCTACAATGTGAATTTTAATCCGCCCAGGATATATTACGAAGTGAACAAGACCCTGCCAGGTAACAACGCCAGGGGCAGCGGTTCGCGCAGGGAAGAACCTACATCCCAGGCCAGTCTAAGCTGTCATAAACGTGCGCTATGTCAAAAGTGCGGAAGGCAGGCAACGACAGAATATGATACTGGTTGCAGGGATGATTCGGTGGGGGACCTATGCCAGGAATGCCTGAAAGAAAGATACAAGGACATAGGCCCAGGTTTCAGGAACCCAGATGATGAACAGGTTGAAATCTTTTCCCACACCACAGGCTGGGAGAGGATAAAATCCAAATGGGTAAAGGAGTTCGTCAACCCCGCCATTATGGGAAATTCGATGTTCCCGGTTAATGTATGTCTCCAACACCAGGAGATAATGGAACATAGCGAGCAGAACATCGACCATCACACATACGGCATAACCTGGGCAGCAGCAAGATTCCTGTCAGTAAAGACGGGTGTGGCAATCCCTGCTGAGGCTTACAGTTAGCCATGGCACTGCGCTCTGCCCTGTGAGCTTTCACCGTAAGATTTCTCCACAAGGCAGCGTCCCGGACCAGCAATCACCCCCGATTTTTCAGCGGAATCCATAACTCTGATTTCCGCCTGTTCAAGTCAAAAAGAAATCAGGTAAAGAATTCCGCACGGGTTTTGTGCGGAGGTGATTGCTATGCAGGTTTGGGACGCATATGGTCTGGAGAAAATCCAGCAAATGAAAGCACTGCGCAGAGCAGAGCCTGAGGAGTCTGGTATCGGAGAGTCGCCGAAGCTGATTGTCCTTTGCGGGCCTTCCCATGCTGGAAAAACCACGCTGGCCCAGAGGCTTTGCAGGAGCTTTACAGTTATAAGCTCTGATGAAATAAGGAAACGCTTGCCTGGCAGCGTCGAAGGTTCTAAGCGTGAAACTAAGGTATGGAATGTCTTTGAATCCATGAAATGCGAGGCTTTGAAAAAAAAGCACAATGTTGTTCTGGATGCCTGCCATATATCGAAGCGGGCGAGGTGGCATTCACTGCAAGGCCCTAATGCTCATCACGTGAAGATATGTGTTGTATTCGATGTGCCTTTGCGGGCTATCAGAGAAAGATGCCTGAAGCAGAAAAGGGTGCCTTTGAACGAGGTGGAGCAAATGTGGAAGGGCTTCCAGAGTACCAAGCCTACCGAAGATGAATTAAGGCTCCAGGGTTTTGATGAGGTCTGTTTTGTGAAGGAGGTGAGAAAATGCCAAAGTGTCTGATGTGTGGGAGACAAACCGATAAGTTCAGGTTTGGCCCCAGGGAAGTTCCAGTCGGTTTCATCTGCGATGGGTGCTGGAACGCCAGCCGTAGTCCTGAGAAATCAGGGCACGGCACGGTAAGGGAACTGCCCAAAGTCTGGATTAACGGCAAGTGGTACTACACGGACGAGAGGCTTGTGGAATTCAGGGCGGTTAACAACCCACACGACCGGATAACGTTTGAGGATATAATACCGGACATAGAGTCTCCTTGGTGTACCTGTAAAAAGCGGCACGGCTACCATTTCAATGAAAATCATGAAAAGATTTGTTCGAAATGCGGCGTGCAAATCCTGGATTGTTGTGGCTGCGAAAAATACCATGGCTATTATGTCGATCAAAACAGTAGGGCCAGGTGTGCAAAATGTGGTAAGGAAATCTAATTTTTTCCACCCCTGGTTCAGCACTGCACAGGTTAGCAGGCCTTATTGTGCTTTGGCTGCGCAAAGTAATGATTAGGGGTGGTTAGCTATGCGACACTGCAGAAAAGAACATAAAGTGCTTCGGCTAAGAAATTGGAGGCCTCAGCACAATAATTGTTCTTTTCCACGGCGCAACATGCTGCTTTGCCAGGCTTGTGCCTGGGGTTGCGCGGGTTTCTTGAAGGGTCAAGTTGGCCTTTGGGAAAAGGCTTATTGGGTAATGGTTGGATAGGAGTTGTGTGGTAGGGATTGCGCTCAGGGGTCAGTTCATGGAGAGGCAGGCCCCTGCTGTTAGCTGGGATGTTGTTTAGCGGTGAGGGGCCGCGGGTGGTTTGTCGTGTTAGGGTTTGTGGATGGGGCGGTGCTCCATCGTTGTTGTCAGCCAGGGCAGGCTGTCAGTGGCGGTCAAGACCGGGGAGCTTTGCTGAAGGGCTACTTCGCAGCCCAGAATTAAATCGGGGTAAGAATCGAATTTAAATCAGTAAGTAACTATTTTTGAAAGAGTTAGGAAAATTGAAAATAAAACAGTATTAAAAAAGCGCAGAATTAAAAACAAATCGCAATCAGGCAGGCAATTCTGAGAAACATAAGCAACGTGGTCTGGACAGGCCAGAAGCTTTGCACAGCGGTCATTTCACCCCTGCCGGTAATTCCTACGGTATCCGGAGAACATATTTTCAAGAGCACGAATCCCTATATAAGTCTCAGCTACCCGCTCGATTTTAGGGTTATCAGCTACAGCAACTGCCCTTATCGTATTTTTTACCAGGTCATCATCGAGCAGTTTTGCTCCCTGAGCTATCTTCGCCAAATTCAAGGCCGCTCTGTATCCCATAATAACTATTTCTGCCGGGTAGGTTAATAAAAGTTGCGCCGTTTTGCTGGATATGGCCGTAGTCAATCCTCGCAGGTGGGTAAACTATGGGGTAAGGTCTCAATTTTTTAAACCCGTCTCGTGCTGATTGGTTGCCAGGGATTCTCTTGCCCTGTGCGGCTTCCTTATCACTGTTCTTATACGCAGTTAAATATAAAAAGCTTACGGTCCCCGGAGGTCATGTTCAAGTTCAGTATCGTCATCCGTATGATGTAGATCAAACCCTGTTGTACCTGTGGAGCCTGTTTAGCAAGTTGCTTGACTGGTTCTGGATTGCGTAAAAAGTCAGACAAAGCAAATGCTTGCTAAGATGGTGTGGGAGCCACCACGAAAGTTGCTTTTGGCAAATAATTTGTGTATATTGGTCGTAAGTGATGCTCGCAAGGTATGACGGCGAAAGTGGGCAAGTCATGGAAACAGTGCTGATCGAAACTGATGTATCTCCGGCAGAGAAGGCTCTGCCTAACCGCGTGCGATTGGAAAGAAAGGGCTGAACCTCATGGCAACACGTATCGTTGAACGGGAGATTGTGTGGTGTCGGTCAAAACTTATCACAGCTTTGGCTGAAAGCGGTTACTCGGTTGAGCCGCAAGGTCCAGATGACCAACGCATAAGGGCCAAGTATACTAAAAAGGGCATGTATAACATGTTGTACCGACCGCAGGTATGTGTGGAAATGGCGACATTTAACCCCCGAGCGACTCAGATCTCGGTTTGCTTCGAGCGACAATGGGTATTAGAAATAGCCTTTATAGCCAGTGTGATTCTGTTGGGACTGCTACAGATACCTCTGATGGCACGGGTGAATAGTAAGATATTAGCAGAAGAGCGTTCAATCTGGTATTGGCTAATCGGAGGGATATGGTTGATTTGGCCGGGATTGTTGGCCTTTTGGGGACTGGTGATAGTTCCGCAGGGCATGAACAGGCACTGCACAAAGGTGGAACACTTACTATGGGAGCGTTTGGACTCGGACGGTTCTATCTCCCACGAGATAGTATTGCCGTCGCGGGCGGATATGTGGTATTGGTGTACCATACACAGGCTATCGTTGGGTATAACTATCGCCGGAGGTATGTTGCTGGTGACCAGCAGCCTGCTTCCAGCTTATGAATCCGTGATGGGCACAAAATGGGTTCTGAGCCGTGCCCCTTTTATTGTTCATTTTTTATGGTTTTTGCTCCGGCCCGTCGGAAGATGGATTGGTCTGGTCTTCCTTTTAGGTGGGGGCTTCAATTTAGCGGTCTCGGGCTGGATAATGTCCGTGTGCGCCTTGCCCCATAGGTACCACTGGAAAACACGGTTCCAAGGAACATATGGAGTTTGGTGCCAAATGGTATGTGTACCGGCCCTTATGGTGCTGATGTACGGTTTTGGTAGATACTTGCTGTCGTTGCCTTCCGCCGCTGCCGAAGATGTGGTGAGGGTTTTTCAAATGGCAGTGGTAATATTTATTCTGCTCTCGCAAGGTCTGAGCCTTCGCTTCCTGCTTAAAACCCTGCCTGAACTGGAAGGCGTGAGGAGACTCGGGGATTACTACGCAGCACCGTCGACCCGTTACGAATCCCTCTCAGAGCAGAATGACGCGGAAGATTTCCAGCGTGCGGTGCAGCGACATCGGTTTTGGACATGGACAAATCTCTTGGTTTTCACGGCGTTTTGCTACTCAGGCGCTGTGTACTTATCTATAACCCTGGTGGAAAGCGTTGCCGGGGCTTTTGGGGTAACATGGGCGCTGGGTTGCTGGTGGCACTGGCCGTTGATAGTGCCCCTGCGAGGACGCGGAGCAGCTATTGAGGCGTTTCTGCTGACGTGTTTGATTGGTGCACCCCTGGCGATGACGATCGTTCAAGCAATAAGAGAACATCTAGCGATGCAGAGAAAAGTGAGGTTTGGAAGGCAGGCGGGAAAGAGCCTCGAAATGTCCGATTTGCCAAATGAACCACTGGATTGTCTCAGAAGCACACTTAAAGTCGATGTCTTACAGGTGGCTTTAGTCCCTGTTCCGAGGATCAATATGGAAGTTGAAAGAGCCGCGGCGTTGAAAAGGAAATACCTTTTGTGGATAACAGTTGGTGCGCAAAAGGATTTGTCGCGGGAGGAACTGGAAGCCTTGTTATGGCACGAGTGTGGCCATGCCACCTTGATGAAAAAGAGCACTTGGAGAGAATTGTTCGCAATATTCGCGCCTTGGGCCCCACGATTTATGGATCTGGCAGAAGACTTGTACGAACAGGAACGGCAGGCAGACCTGTACGCTGCACGGAAGATTGGAACAGCACAGCCTCTTATGTCCGCTTTGCAGAAACTGAAAGAGCAAGAGATTTTCATCGATGCGAAGAAGCAACGGTTGCAAGGTCGCCACATGCGCCGGGGGGGCTCGGCGGATATCTTGAAGATGATATGGAATTTAGGCTGGGCGGGGTATTTACACCCGGATGTTGATCAGCGTCTGCTCTGGTTGCAGGAGCAGCAGACAGGGTCGGAAAAGCAATCCCTTGATATGGAAGTAAGTTAGATGCACAAAGCAACAGAAACAGAGAAGCTAATGGCCGGCATCCACCAGGCTGCTGAGATGTTTATCAAACGATATTACCCGGAGGAAGAACATTCTTTCACAGGGGTGTGGGAAGCATTTGCCCAGTGGGTCAAACAGTGGAAGGGCAGGGAACCAGCAAAAATGGCTTCAGAAGCATTGCTTCTTTACGTTCGGACTGGCCTGGGCTTCGCCGAAGAAGCAGGAGTGGACAGGGTATCGAGGATTGTCATCGGAACAGTAGCAAAACTCTTCTGCGAACCACAAGGTAAAATGCCTTCCCTTTTCCGCCTTGAAGGCCGTATCGGAAAAATCGCAGCAGGTACAGAGGCAAGCGGGGAATTACTTGCAGCACTACTGCGCCATCTTCCCAAATTGTATATGGAAGCAAGGGCCGCGAATTTAGAGTCGGCGGAGGCCACGGTTTCGCTGGCAGCAAAACCGCAATATGAAGTATGGACAGGGGGCAATTGCCATATTGTTAGCAGCATTAGCAAAGAGGAACACAAAAAAGAAAAATATCTGTTTTGGATTGATTTGGATGAAAAAAGGCACGAGTCAATAATATGCCCTGGTAAGACAATAGGATCAGAGGCAGTTGATATGCTTCTTTGCTTGGTAAAAAAACTTGGGGTGCGAGTGTCCCTGGATGAAGTGTTCAAGGAAGTTTGGAAGGAAGAGTTAAGGAAAAATGTGCAACTTAGGAAGGCTCAAGAAAACAAGGTAGACCAGCAGCTTTCAGCGTTACAAAGGTTTTGCGGCGGTGAGTTTCGTAAGTATCTCTTCGGGGAAAAATTTAAGAAAGGTTTGGGGCTGGACAGGTCCTTCTCAAAAAAGTATTTCATGTTTTCCCGTTTGCGATAAGTTTGTCGCTTATATTCCAAAAGCTCTGTATTCGCAGTCCTGTGCCTGGATCCTCTCGCCTGCCACAAGGCACGGTGCTATGAACGGAAGGCTTATATCCTCAAGCAAGGCTTCACCCTTATGCTTAAACGCCTCATGGTCGCGGTAGTCTTTCGCTGGTATAACGTCAAGCCTGCTTTTTTTGACCAGATTCGTCAGGCACTTTTTTCCAAAGGCACAGTCTTCGTAGAGAGTTACCAGCAGTCTCCGATTTGACATGTCCCCCTTTTGTTCCTTCAATTCAAATTCCGGGGGCCACTGTTCAGGTTTCAAAAGCCACGCCTCGCTCCATACTGATATGCGTTTTCCTGGAGGTCTGGCGGCACAGAATACCTTTCTTGTGTTGTATGCCAGTTTTTCGTAAATGGCATCCTCGTCCCAGTCGTCCCAGCTATAGGGTGCTCGTGTAACTATGTTGCTCTTGAGTGCAGGAGCCTCCGCAGACTGCTCAGCAAGCCTTATGAGTATGTCCCTTGCAGGGAGATACCCGTCTACCAGATAAACATCAAGATTCCTCAAGGTTGGTGTGAAGTAAGCCCACGCCATGATTATATCACCCGGAGTATTTTGGTATCGCAATTTATTTAAACTTTACTGTACGGTGTAGAAAAAGTTTCAGCCGCATTTCAGTCGTCTTTGGGTATGCAGAACTTTTATAATAGGTGTGTACAAGTTAAGACAGGCTTCGATGAGCTTAGTATCTTGACTTTTTGTGCGGGCGTTTGTCGAAGGGTTTTAGGCAATTGGCCATATTTTGTTGTGAAAGAACGTGACAAAGAAAGGATACTTTTAACATAGGAGCAGAAAATGAAAACACAGAAAGAACAGTCCAGCATTTGCCTGATGAAAAACGAACTGGCGACATGGAGGCATAGCGTAGGAACCGGATTGGTGAAGGCTGCTCTGGCTATGCCCCGGGCCTGTAGTCCGGAGCACATGATAAACGTGGAGGTTGCGTCGCCCAGGCTTATAGAGTTCGAACATCAGGAGGCTGCCAGAAAGATTAAGGAAACGGAGGAAGATAGACTAAAAAGGGAGCGTGAAGCCACGCGTTTTAGAAATGACTGAGCGCTGTTTATGCGGGGTTATTGTGGGCGGCCCAGGGACGGCATGCTTCCCGCTCTTCCCCGCTGGAAAGGAAAAGGATTATGCTTGTGCGAAACTCTATCAATATACCATCTGTGACTTTTGACAGCCTGATTCTTGAGTTCGGGAAACGGTGGCGCGCAAAAGTTGCAGTGTGCGAGATGGGTGTGCTGCGGAGAGAACGAAGTCAGGAGTTTCTGCATCATTCCACCATGTATGTCACAGATGATAAGGAGCTGGTCAGGTTTCTGCGTAAGGTCAGCCGCGCAGGTGGGTTCCCGCTTATTGTGTCATATGGCGTCTCCAATCTAAAGGACAGTGAATCGCAGAGATATGCTTCCGCTGTGGATGAAGCGGGTATCTTGTTTGCAGGGCTCTTACACCTGTACAGGGCACAGGGGATGTTAATGGCAGAGGGCTGGTTGAGGGAAGGTGAGCAATTCGAACCGGTCGACGTGCTTAAAACGCCGGGACCAGGAATGGGTGCATTGTCGGTAGGCCCGCTGTGGCCGCTTCAAAACATGGAGGCCGGACGGAAGAATACATCGAAAGCAGATGATAAATACCATGATAATCAGCAGGAAATGGCTGACCGTAGCCGTCTCATAGCACGTCTTGGTGAAGGGGATATGGCCAGAGGCCAGGCAATCCTTAACAGGGCGGAGGAACTGCGAGTTGCCCTGGTCGGTTGTGGACGCTTGCAGTCCAAGGTGCAAATCGAACTGGCGAAAAGCGGCATTGGCAGAAGAGGAGGTAAGTTTTTTATTGACGCCGATTTGGTTGAAGAAGCGAATCGTGACGTGATGCTCCTGCCCAAATCCTCTGTGGGGAAGCCAAAAGCTGAAGAGCTGGCGAAGCTGGCCCTGGCACTGGACCCGGGTTCTATTGTGATTCCTATAGTAGGGACAATAAGCGACAGGATTGCTGCTGAGGCTGCGATGTCGAGCGACATCATTATCAATTCTACGGATAACGATCCGGCGGTCGTCGGTACCGAAGTGCTGGCCCGCAGGTGTAACCGTGTCCACTTCGCGCTGACAGGTGGGACTGCTTATACGAAAAGCCGTGCCGTGGCCATTGGCGGGGATATGAAGTTGAGCTTATGCGGTTGCAAAAAGTGCACGGTATGTTTCGGCGACCTCGACTGGCGACACGCCCTGAAGGAACTCTCGCGGACGGCCGAGCAAGAGCAAAACGAAAGGTTGAACAACGACTGGATGGAAGAAAGGCCGGGATCAGACGGCGGCGTCCTGTGTTCGGTTACAGGAGGCTTTATGCATACGTTCTGGCGTCTGCTTCAAGGAAAGCAACGGCGGTCACTGTGGATGCACTACGATGCTAACGGAGAAGTCCCGGGCTGGCACGACTGGACCATGAAAGCAAGACGCTACTGCCGGTTCTGTGGCCAGAACGGCATTGGAGGTCATGGCGATTGGAAGAAGAACAATGAATGGCGATTATGAAAGAGTGGACTGGGAAGATGCGGTAAGCACCGGGAGAGGTCCCGAAAGAAATACGGACATCTACGACGGACAGGTGGAATGGGATAGCACCGTAAAGGAAGTCAGGGGAGTCAGGCATGCCAGCAAAGAAATCAAGCGGGCCGTTTTCGGCGATTCGGCAGGGACCGTGCGTGACACAAGGGCACGGGGAACATCAGGAAGGCAGGAGTCCCGGACAAAGTGCACTGAATTCGTTATAGAAGTGTGGTTGATTTTCCTGGGAGTGTTAGCGTTATTGGGCGTTTTCGCCCTGTTTGGCGTGTGGTTAGCTGGATTAGGTCTGGTGATGGCCGTTAAAGTAAGCATTCCCATTCGCATTTTACTTGTTGTAGTGGTGCTTCCTTTATATCCGCTCGCGTTGGCGCCTTTGTTTTGGGTTCAATCGTATTCGGAGAGACTGAGCGGATAGAAAGCCAGGACTAATAGCTATATGAGCGACAGGCTTTTACAGGCTTATGAAAAAACGCTCTTCAAATAATCTGAAGTGGACCAAAGCGGTGTCGAAAAAGTAGATCAATCGGGAACTACAAAAAAATGGTGCTCGAAATAGTGACATTACTGGTTTGTCTCTGGCTTGCGATAAAGGTACGCCGCAGGCCAGGGGCAGTCGACGGTAGACCGAATCCGTGGGTACTGGCAAAGCAGTCTCTGCGATGGGGCATTGTGCTCGTGACTGTGCCCTTGCTCGGCTATTTTGGAGTAGTCCGGTTTATGCACGGTGCAGGCATTCCATCTGCCTTTTCGCTCGTGTTGTGCACGGGTATAACCGCACTGGTCATGATGGGTATGGAGGTGGAACTTACCGGCAACATACTTGTTGATTGCCTCCTGGTTTCCATTGCCCTGGTTGCTGCCTCCTTTACTGTTGTCAACGGCGTGCCTCTGGTTCTGGTACATTTGAGCGGTGCCAACCTTTGCCGCTGGGTGCTCGCCTGCGTAGCGGCTGCGATGCTTGTGAGAGTTTGGCTCTGGATAATTAAAGGTGACTAAAATGAAAGATAATATAGGTGGTTTTAGAGTCGGCGAATACAACGTTGAGCTGGACCTGACGGAACTCGTAACCAACCTGCTTGCTGCCCTTGGCAAGGACACAGATAAGCATTTGGTCCATTGGCTTTTACTTCGCTTCAGCGAGCACCAAGTCGAACTCGCCAGGATTCTGGCCGGGGCATTCCCTGAACTGGTCAAGCAGATGCCGAAATTATTTCAAAAGAGAGTTGAAGATCACAGGCAAAGCCTGCGTCTGGGAAAGCTGCTCTCGTTTCGGTCTGCGAGTTCTATAGAAGAGGAAAGTGTCAGGAGGGCCTGGGAAGAGACGAGGATGATGGTAAAGGAACTTTCGCTGGCCAGAGACGAGAATCTTACGGGTCTTGTTCAGGACCACAGAGACATTCTCAGGAGGCTTCTTCAAACAATGGTGGAGCTGGTAATGCGGGAACAAGATGCCCGGCTGAACCTTGATTTCGAGACGCTTAGAAAATTTTTGGAGGCTTAAACCATGCCGGGCTTTTACAGACCACGCTCATCAAATAAGTACATGAAAATGTCGGGGCGACGAGGACACTCCGGAGGCGTCCCTGGCAGAAACTACTGCCCGGAGACGGGTGAAGAGGTTCTCTATTCTGTCTGTGCCCAGTGCAGCAAGTACGGAGTCTGGGAGGAAGGTGATTTGCAGCGGTGCCGTTACGAGCACGATGAACTCAAAAAAGCCGGGTTCTATTCCAATAATCAGGACAAGTGGCTTGAGTACCTGCATGACCTTGACCCAAAAACATGGCAGGAATTGATAGAGGAAAAGAGGAACACAGAAAGAGTGCTCGCTGAGATGGAGGCCGAAAAGTCAGGTGCCGTTGCAGAGACCGAACAGGAAGAGCCACACGCGGAAAGCAACAAAGAAGATGAACAGGTAAATCCGTCCGACAAAGGTGATGAGGATGAAGAAGATGAGGACGATGACTCAGACGATTGGTGGTAATTAAACGGAGATTTCTAAGGAGATTGTGTCAATGAAAAGAAAAGGAAGTTACAGCCATTTCAAAAATAAAAACCGCAAGATGAATACCGGTGCACCCTCTTTGTCCACGCTGGCGTCACTTGCGGCTGCTGGCAGGGTCGAGGAGGACGAGACTGTAAAGGGTTTGCTTCTTTCAGTCCAATATACGGGAAATCAACGCATCGCCGAAGTCGCCCGCGAATATCTGTTCAGGCGTGCCGTTGAACAAATGGTAGATCCGGATGCTTTTGCTCCCCCGATTGATGCAGACCAGGCCAGAGGCGAACTGCCACTCGGACAAATCAGAAACTCAGAGTGCGAGTTTGGTCTTTTCAGACCCGAACTTGTTCAGGGAACCTATGTTTCCGGCCGCATCGGCTCAGGCAAAACAACCTTCATACGGCGACTTTTGAAGCAATTGATTTTGCTCGCAAGTTCTATCGCTATGATGGTTAGGATTATGGTCTTCGACATTAAGCGGGATTATCAAGACCTCACTATGTTATTCCCCGAAGTGTGGCAGTTCAAGCTTCCTGGTAATGATTTCCACTGGAATCCCCTGGAGCCGCCGATTCGGAGCTGGCACCAGTGGGCCGGAATTCTTGCATCTGTCTTTGCAAACTCAGCCGGGTTTTACGGGGGCATGAGTACCGAGAACCTCACATACAAATATCTTCTGCAACTCTATCGCAGGTACGACACCGAGCACGGCATTTACCCGTCTCTGTTCGACCTGCGTGATTATCTAAAGTGGCTTGACCTTACCAAGAAGGTGGACCGTCGCTCCGAGGAATACAGGTGGTTTGTGCGTATCCAGAATAGAATCGAGAGCCTGTGCAATGCCCTGGGAAAAATCATAGAGTGCTCACAAGGTTATCCGCTGGCCGAGATACTGGCCCATCATGTGGTCTTCGAGATGGCACAGTTGAAGCAGGACGCCCAGTCTTTCTTTACCGAAACTTTTCTCACACAGATTATCTGCCACCGCATAGAAAACGAAGAAAGAGGAGGAACATTACGCACTTTGGCGGTGTTTGACGAGGCAAAAAGGTTAGTGCCCAAATATCGTGAGCAGTCGCAGCAGGCGATATCAAACATGAGCACCATCTTGGCTTTTGGCAGAGAATTTGGAGTGGGCTTCCTCATTGGTGAATGCCAGCCTGCCTTGCTCGCGGACAGTGCCAAAAGTTGTTCTTATAGCAAAGTCTGCTTTAGCCAGGGTCACGGCAAAGACATCGAAGATAGTGTCAAGTCGCTGGGGCTTCTGGACGCCGATCAAGCCGCTGAATTTCATAAGCTGCAAGTTGGTGAAGCCATAGTCCGGCTCGCCGGCAGAATCAAAAAACCTTTTGTGTTGCAGGTGACACCATGAATCGAGCACATAACGATCAGATACAAGATGAAATACGAGGCATGCGGGGACATAACTTATGAATAACGAAAATAATGAAACAATGAGAAAAGAAAACCAACCACACACGAACACGGGATTTAGGGGCCTGTACTGGAAACAGAGAGTGCCCCTGTTTGACAACAAATCATCTGCGACTCGTGAAACTCATGCTCAAGAGAATGAAGGTACCCGGGAAAATGTACGCATATCGAGGGACTCCGAGGACATGCTGGCTATGGCCCGGCGAAAGCCTCACCTGTGCATGACATCCCTCTATAAAGCGGTCGGGCTTAGCTCATACAAGGGAAAGAAATGCAGAGAAGAGCTTAAACAGGCGCATCTGGCTGACGAGGTGGAGCTGCCGACGAACAGACGGGGTCGCAGGAAAAAGTTGCTTCAGATAATGCCAAAGGGTACGGCATATCTCAAGGCAATAGGCATAACTCAAGGACCGAGAGGACGAGGCGGCGTAAAACATATTTACTATCAGAAGAACCTGAAGGAATGGTACGAGGTTCACGGCTACACGGCGGAGGTTGAGGCAACCATTGGTACCACGTGTCTGGATTTGCTGATAATTCTAAACGACGCCACAAGGCTGGGAATCGAAATCGCGCTTAGTGAGCAATACGAGGAAATTAATGCAGTAAACGCTTTAGGAGCGGGTATTGAGCGTTTGCTTGTCGTCTGCGAAAGCGAAACGGTAATGGAGAGGATACAACGAAAGGTTGATTCTACGATACAGGGTCAAACGAGAACGAGGATTGGATTCAAATTGGTAAGTGACTATTTTGGAAATGATTAGGAAAGATGGAAACAAAACAAAATACAATAAGCTCAGAAACAGAAATAACTCGAAATAAGGGGTCCACAAGAACGCTGTCACAAAGGGAATTTGGACAAAAACTCACCTTATCGCCACTGGCAAGGTCAATTCTAAAGAAACGTTATCTCCGCAACAATGAAAAACCTGAAGAGATGTTCTGGCGTGTAGCAGAACATGTTGCCCAGGCTGAGAAGCAATACGGCTGTGATTGCCAGGAGTGGACGGAAAAATTCTACAAGATGATGGTTGAATTGAAATTCTTACCTAACTCACCTTGCCTGATGAACGCTGGCCGGGAAAATGCCATGCTCAGTGCCTGCTTTGTTTTACCTATTGAGGACAGTATAGAAGGCATATTCGAGACTGTTAAGCGAACCGCTCTAATTCAGAAGGCCGGAGGCGGCACAGGATTTTCGTTTGATAGACTTCGGCCAACTGGAGATATCGTTACATCAAGCGGGGGTACAACATCAGGGCCTATAAGTTTTTGGCGGGTTCTCTCTGAAACCACAAGTGCCATACAACAGGGTGCCTTTCGCCGGGGTGCGAATATGGGAATGATGTCCGTTGAGCACCCTGACATTCTAAAATTCTTGAATGCGAAACAAGACACCGCTGCTTTTACCAACTTCAACATCTCCGTAAAAGTCCCAGATGCGTTTATGAAAAAGCTCATGGAAATCCCTTATATCCCACACATTGTGGTTAATCCCCGTACCAGGAAAAGATATGTTATTCCTCACTCTGTAAACATAAGCTCCTATACCATTGACGATTTACTGCCGGAAGACCAGGCAAAAGGCGAGTTCTATACCGTCAAAGAAATCTTCGATATGATCGTTGTAAATGCCCGCGCCACAGGTGAGCCGGGCATCTGCTTTATTGACAGAGCAAACCGTGATAATACGACTCCTTTGCTTGGCCAGATAGAAGCCACTAATCCTTGTGGTGAGCAGCCGCTGCTACCTTACGAAGCCTGCACACTGGGCAGTATCAATCTTGCCAAATTCGTAACATCTCTTAACGGCAGAGCAAGGATGGATTGGTCCGCGCTGGCCCAGACTGTCAGATTGGCGGTGCGGTTTCTGGACAATACCATTGATGTGTCTGATTACCCGGTCGAAGAGACCCTCCGCCTGGCACAGGAAAATCGCAAAATCGGCCTGGGCGTTATGAGTTTTGCAAACTGTTTGTTTCTGCTTGGTATACCTTACGATTCAGAACGTGGAGTTAAATTCGCAGCATCTCTTATGAAATCTATCAACGAGGACGCACGCCAGGCGAGTACTGCCCTTGCCAATTTACGAGGGGCTTTTCCAAACTGGGACCAGAGCACATGGCGAACTCAAAAGAGCATAAACATTCGCAACGCTTCTGTTACGTGCATAGCTCCGACCGGCACGATAAGCATTATCGCAGGCTGTTCTGGCGGCATCGAGCCAGTTTATTCACTGGTGTACGAACGAAAAGTAGAAGGAGAAACAACCGTCATTGTTAACCCTGTGTTTGAGCAGGTAGCAAAAGACCAGGGCTTCTATCAACCTGGCCTGATAGAGGAGATACTCAGACAAGGCACCCTGAAGAATATCGAGGGAATTCCTGAAAAAATCAAGCGTGTTTTTGTAACCGCGTTAGAGATCGCCCCTGAATGGCACGTCAAAATGCAGGCTGCATTTCAGCAGCACTGTGACGCAGCAGTCAGCAAGACAATAAATTTGAGCAAAAACGCTGCTGTTACTGATGTAGATAAGGCCTACAAATTAGCTTTCGAGCTTGGCTGTAAAGGCATTACAGTCTATAGGGATGGCGCACGTGAACATCAAATTATTACTACTGCTCATAAAACGGTTCAGCCTCTTACGAACATGATTTCTCCAAGACCGAGAGCCCGCCAGAACAAAGGTCAGACAACCAAATATCGCACAGGCTGCGGCACACTCTTCGTAACGGTTAACTGGGATGCATACGGCCTTTGTGAGGTATTTGCCTGTCTTGGAAAAGCTGGCGGTGGCGGTGGTGGCGGCTGTGCCGCACAAACAGAAGGGTTATGTAGAAGTGTTTCTATAGGGTTAAGGTCGGGTGTAGATCCCAGAGAACTTATAGAACAGTTAAAGGGTATACGCTGTCTTTCAACGATTGCACGCCGAAAGACTAACAAAGATATTTCTGTAGTTTCCTGTGCCGATGCTATAGCTGCGGCCCTGGAGGAAGCCTTAGAGACCTTAAAGGGAAATTGTGAATATGCAAGAGTTGTCCCCACAAATAAATGCCCTGAATGCGGCTACCCTCTCAGAAGACAGGAAGGCTGCAATGTATGTGATAATTGCTGGTATACCAAGTGCCAATAAAAGTCAGAGCTGAGATTATGAATAAGCAAACTGAAACAAGTTTTGACTGGAAAGAACTCGCGGCCATTGGTCGCTATGGCACAATGGTACGTAATCAGACAGACCTAATCCAACCAATGATTGTCAAAAGATGAAAGCCATAGTCGCATTTGCCACCGAAAACCCTATGTTTGTCGAGTGCGAACACCCTTTGCTGAGACGATTCTGTCCCGCTGGCAAGTGCTTTATTACAGGGTTAATGAATAAATATAAAAGGCCATGTTTATTTCAGCAGCGATAAACAGTTACATCATGTTTACAGAAAAGTCAGACAATTTGAATAACCCCAAAAGAAGCAATAACACAAATTGCTCAGTATGCCGGGACCTGCTCACCCACATGGGGCGGTTCTTTGATATGCTCCAAACCACCCGCAGATTCTCTGCATCAGATTGGCTGACTGTCAATGAAATAGCCTCAGAACTAAAAATCTCTAAATCTATTGTCTATCGGTTAATCCGCAGTGGCGAACTTGAAGCTGTCAATATTGTTGAAAGCAACGGCAAAATTGCTCAAAAAGGCCATTACCGGATTAAAAGATCAAGCCTGAACCAATACCTTGAGTACAAAAAGGTAAAACCGTTCCAAAAGGAATGCACCCGTGCCTGCCGGCCCCGGCGTTTCCCAAAGGTTAAGAACCATCTTGGATTATGAGCTTGCGGCTGTTATTGATAACACGGTCTGTTTGCTCTGAAACATCCTGAACGTAAGTTGTAGCCATTTTTAAATCCGCATGACCAAGTAATCTCTGTACCGCAAAAGGATCGCCTGACTTTGCGGCCAATGTCGCCGCAGTTCTTCGCAACGTATAAAAGCCAACGCCTTTTGTAGTTTTGATGCCTGCTTTTTTAAGGAGCTTAGAGAATTCTGAACTGATGCCATTATAACTTATTAGCTTTATTGTTCCGTCTGCTGCCTGCTTTTGCTTCACACAAACCCAGTTGTCACCCTGTTTAGTATTAAAGACACGTTTGTTTATTTTTGGTATCGCCTTTAAGCATCTAACCGTTTCTTTCCATAATGGCAGATTGCGATCCACACCAGTTTTAGTTCGAGCAAAATTCACACGACCCGCATTTAGATCAAGATTCTCCCACGGTAATTCAGCACAATCTGTGCAGCCGAAACCACAGTTTAACCCCATCCAAATCATAGCTTTCATTTGAGGATTGGCATACTCAAGTAATTTTTTAATTTGAGCTGGAGTAAGAATCGGTTTCTTTCCTTTGGCTATAGGAACTTTTTTGATTGCTTTCAAATTTGGAATGGTATCAATTACTTCATTATCCACCGCCCAGTTATACATTGCCTTAATTGCACTTATGTAGTTATTGACAGATTTGCCCTTTTTTATCAGCGATGCTCGAAAATTCTGTAAGTCCAGAGTTAAAACATCCGAAACCATGCGGTTTGGGCCGAAATATTTAACAAAAACTCGAAGAAGCAGGGTTTGGTCATAAAGCTGACGCGATTTGATCTCACCTGCTAAGACCCTTGCTTCTTGGTGTTCCAAGTAAAGGTTGCATAGAGTCTTAAGGGTCAACCTACTACAGGAGTTGGATTTAGGCCTTCGGCCAGCACGCAAGTCTGCCGCCTGCTCAAGGTATCGCTGCAAGGCTTGTTGCTTATCTGTTCCAAAGTAATACAACTTGCCCCTAATTTTCTTGCAATATTGGCCTGTTGGATGTAAGGTAAGTGGAAATTTGTCGGAACGTGTTTTTCTTTTAGAATTGGATTTTGCCATGAGTAACATCCTTAACTACAACTATAAAATCAAAAAGTACAGTTATATAGTAAAGTATAATTTGGTTGTAGTCAAGGTTGTAGGGTCGGAAAATAATATTTCTTTTAAAATTTGTAACCCCTTACTGTGAAGTAAGTTGGAGAGGTGGCCGAGTGGCTTAAGGCAACGGTTTGCTAAACCGTCGTGTGGGTAAACACCCGCACCGCGGGTTCGAATCCCGCCCTCTCCGTTGGTTTTTATTAACGTCACAAAGTTTGGGGGTAATCCGGTTGTTCAT
>Ga0180301_10000122_pt1 | contig 55581 bp, 83 predicted proteins | sample GuaBasSediGuay16_FD_121797 | JGI IMG/M metagenome (GOLD analysis project Ga0180301, IMG submission 121797) | Subseafloor sediment microbial communities from Guaymas Basin, Gulf of California, Mexico - Guay16, Core 4569-2, 12-15 cm | ecosystem: Environmental > Aquatic > Marine > Hydrothermal... | reverse complement strand
TAATAAAAAGTTACTCTCATAACAATTGCTGTTTAAGGCTATGTGAGTTGTTAAACTGTCCAAAACTGCAAAATTCAGAACAAATAAGATTAAAAGTAAAATAAACTTTGTTTTAGCTTTCATTTTATCGCCCTCGATACAATAATAACCATTCCAACTACAAACGCAATATACCCCATAAACACCATAATAACAGGCAGATTAGCCTTCGCAAACTCCGTCATTCGACCAAGAGGATCTTTAAAATATGCTTCTTGAACTGATGGTTTGAAAACAATAATGTAACTATCCGTATTATTCAAATTAACCGTATCTGTTGTATTAAATTCCCCAATAAAACCACCCGATTGATTGTAAATTAAAATCTTCTTCGCCCCTACTAAATCCAAATCTGAAAAAGTGATCGTTACAGCATTGGCAGTTTGAACTAAACTAAAAATCAAAATTAAAAAAAGAAATATTGAAGATTTTCTCATCCTCTCCACCCTAAAACTTCAATCCTCCCTTGATTAGCCCAACGATCTTTTCAAGCATGTTTCTAAAGAATGCCACGAATATCAAAATTACCAAGATAGGCACTACTGCCATGACCAAATTAGCAACATCAGGCATTATATCTGCAAATCCCTTAACCATCTCTCCCAAAGCCGTCCAATTAATCCCGGATGTTCCATTGTCCTCTGCTGCTACAATTCCAACTCCGTAACTTCCATAAATGCCCAAAACTAACACTGCCAAACTTGCTAACCTTGCCAATTTCTTAGCTTCAAAGACCTCAAAGTTTTTCAGAATTGAGAGCCAAGAAATACTATTTTTCCTTTGTTTTGCTCTAAAAAGCCCTTTTATCCATGTCCATAGCATTCCAACAAACTCTCTAACCCATTTCATAAAATTAAAAGTAAACTTCAAGTATATAAACACTTAACTGAATTAAGCTAAGATAAAGCAAAACTTGAGTGAGTTAAGTTTTTGTCCAAATTTCAATATTAAACCTCAGATTGTAATACCACAAAATCATCAACCGACGCTTCTTTTTCAGTATCTCATCAATCGTAACAACTCCGCAATAAGTTAGCTCCCTTCCACAAATCGGACAATACTCCACTCTCTCCCTTGCTGCCCTCTTCAAACTAGTTGTATCAGTTATGCCAAACCTCTCCCTCCATTTGTTCATAAATCCAACGCAACCCGTTCTATTTGAGTAGTTCAAAAGGAAGTCTATCCACTCCCTCTCAAAATCGCCAAGCTCTTCCTCTTTAATTCCTGAGTAAAAAGCCTCGTTCAGATCAACAACCGCCTTCCTACCATTATACCTAAAATGATGTGCTATTTTCCCAGCATAAACAAACTCATCGTTCTCATCAAGATCAAGCCAAGTGTATTGAGAATAGACAGTAAAAAACTCATGATCCACAAAAACATAAGGATCAATCCAAACCGACAAATCTCCAATTTTGTAAATAGCCTTTCTAACTTCCTCTTTCCATATCCTCTTTAACCCTTCAAGCCATGTTTTAGAAATATAGGGAGTAAAACGGATGTATTCACCATTTGAAATAACAAAATTGAACAAAGGAGCATGAACGTGGAAATGTGGCTCTTTTACTGCATTTCCACTACTCCAAGGATGCATGTTTGTAAACAAACCAATCATAAAATCTTTTTCCAAATTCGGAACATTCTCATTCTTTTTTAAATAATCCTCTAAAAACCTTCTAATTGTATTTTTAACCGCTTTCCTTAACTCTCTTGAAATCTCATTTACTGCCTTCAGTTTGTCATTACTTCTTAAAATATAATCTGCCATATCAACACTCAAAGACTTAGGTAGAGTAAAAACAAACCAAATTAAGGCTAAATTGTGTTTATTATGTCTAACTTTCTTCAATTCTCCATCAAAAAACCTATAACTTACCGTTTTATTTTCAACAGCCTTAACAACATATTTTAATTGCTCCAATCTAATTTGTGCTGCCTTTTTAACAACGTTCATCTTGTTTAATGGATGCAATCTACCAGCAAATAATCTCAATCTACCCCCTTCTTCAGTAAAATGCTTTTCATAGTCAATACAAGGCTTAATCACATCTCCATGTTCAGAACACTCAAACTTTTCGAATAACATTGAAACATAAAAATCCCTTTCAACATCATAGCCCATTTTATCTAAGGTTTTCAAAAGCTCCTCATGCGGCTCACATCTCGTATAATCGTAATCAAAGATTACAAAAGAGTCATCAACAACAGAATTCAAACCTTTCAAGCTAAATGCCTGCAATGTTGTAACGCATTTAAACAAGAAAGTATCCAACGCCAACTTTATCATTTCCCCCTTATACTCAAATTTAGGCTTCCCTAAATAATGTGGTTCTGTGCTATTAATATTAAGTGAACATAAACCCGTGGGGCTTTGGGGTTTGGAATCTCGATTAATATTTGGTGATTTTGATAAATCGATTGTTATCTCATTTGGTGTTTTTGTGTCGTGGATTTTGTAGAGTATTTCCGCTGGGTTTTTGCCTTGGCTGAGGAGTCTAAGCTCCCAAAGCCTGTCTATGTCGGGATTTGGTTTTTTAAGCTCTTGTTGATAAGCCCACTTCGCCCATTCCTTTACCGGATCCTCTTCACCTTTGAGGAGGGAATAAGGATCAACTTGATTATCCAAATACTCATCAAAAACATCCTTAGGTTCTTGATAATCTGATACAATTATACCTTGGTTGTTCTTTGCCAAAATTTCAGCATTTAAACGTGGTAAAATGAGTTTGGCATTTGGTCTTATTGTGTAGATTTCCCCATCTATCCCGCAAAATTCATGAGGTTGTGCGAAGGGAGAGGCTACAAAAACAACCCTTTCCATCTTAATCTAGGTCCATTGTGTCCACATACAGCTCGGTAATTGTGTCCACAATCTTGGCTGCCTGAGATCTTACAAGTCTGTAATTGTGACCACAAAAATGGATCCTGGAGGCTTGTGTCCACAACTCGAGTTCCAGGAAATTGTGTCCACAATGGACCGTTAGAACTCATCAAAGTCATCGTTGCCATCCTCAAAATCTTCAAAAAAGAGGATTAACATCGTTCCCTTTCTCTCCTCTGTTCTGCTATACCACTCTTCAACCACTTTACCCTCTGCAACGTATAGCTTGAACCTCTTACCTATTAGATTGTTGTAATCGCTGCTTAAGATTATTCTTGGACTAACGTATTTTTCACCGTTTGTTTTTCGTGTATGCTTGCCAACTCTCCTTTCGCTGCTCCACCACTCCCCTCTTACATTGTTTAGGAAAATCTCAATTTCATTCATAGTCTCAAGAAATTAATTGAACGATTATGAAAAGCTCTAAACTCACATGAACACAGATACAACGGCTTACCACAAATCAAGCATTCCCTATCTTCTTCCATTCCTAACCCTCTAAAAATAAGAAAAATTAGATCTCTTGCCCCAACACCTTCTTAAGCTCGTTCTGTGCTGTCTTTGCTACTGTTTTTAGATCTCCAAACTGTGAAATGAAATCGACTGGTGAAATCCTCCCTTGCCACACGTTGATGTATTCATCGCTGTTGTCCTTTCTCTTGCTAACTCTAACGCTTATGCTGCCTCCTTCCCATACTGAAAAACTCAACATTCCGTTTGTTGTAAAGATGTTGACGGTCTCAATCGGTTTCTTTCCATTTCCTTTTTCCTTTACTTCTTCCTTTCCTTCTACCTTCTCCTTTCCTACTCCTTTCTTTTCTACCTTCTTGGCTTCCTCAACCATCCTATCACCTCCCTAAATTTTCTCCTCCTTGAGGAGCATGAAAAATTGATAACCAGCTTATTTTTCTCTTAAATTCAACATCAACAGCCTTAACAAGCTTAGAAATATTCGAACCATCTTCTTTGAAAACAATAAACAGGTAATAACCGTGATTTTTAATTAAATAATCATGCTGCTCTTTATCTAAAACAAATCTCCCCCTACACCTTCCTTTACCGTTAGATTGCCATTCTTGGCATGCTTTTATTTCTAAAGGTTTACCGTTAAGTTCTGCATCAACTAATCTATCTACAAAAATTATTTCATCAAAATCTCTTAATGCTATCTGCTCCCCCTTCTTGCCATTGTTGTATGCTTTTTCGTTGCGTTCCTTTACAGGATCAAAAATTTCAAAATCATACTTTTGCAACTCTAACCCTCCAAGGCTGGGAGCATTCCATCAATTCTCTATCAAAATATCTGCAAATGCGTGGATTTGGCAATCTGCATTTGAATGGATCAAAAAGCGTGAAACATTTACACTTTGAAACCAATTTCAACCCCTCCTTGAAAACCTCTCTTAATTCTTCCAAGAATTTTACTTGTTCAATTGCTATTATTTTCAAATTTCTAAGCTCTTTCTTAATTTCTGCAATTTCATTAGCCTCTTTCATAGTCTATTCCTCCTCAAAGCTCTATAACACTTAACACAAACAGGACAACAATCCGTGCCAATCCACACGATTTGATCTTGGGAAAATCGCTTACCACACATTGCACACTCGATTGGTTTGATCTGGTAGTTTTCTTTCGCCAATTTTTCAGCTAAGGTTATTGGTTGCATTTTGTTTCACTCCTTAATCACAACCTTAAAACCGCAATTCGGGCATCTCAGCTTATTACCATCAATCTCAAGCTTTGAACCACAAGGGCATGTTTTACCTTCTATAAGCTGTTGTATGGTCATTGTTTTGCCTCCATTTTTCTCTCAACAATATCTTTCAAACGCCTAATCTCTATCTTTGTCTCTGAAATTTCGATAATTGTTTGTTCTCCATTTTCAAAATTGAGTTTTTTAGCAAGTTCTTTTGGTATATAAAACCTTCCTGCCCCTTTGTTATCTCTATGGAATTTTCCAACCCCTATCATCTTTTCACCTGTTATAACATTTGTTAACATATTTTAACCTCCAATCTTATTTAAATGTTTCCAAATGTTACAACATATTTTAACAAACCAAATGTTTAAACCTTTGAGTAAATGTGAAAATTTATGGCAAAATCTTTCGTCACCACTGGAAAAATCCACTTTGATTCTAGAGGGGCTGCCAGAATCTACATTAAAAAACGAATTAGTGACGCAATTCCTTTTGAACATGGAGAAGAGGTGAGAGTTGAAGTCTATCCTGAAGAGAATAAAATCGTCATTACCAAGCTCTGAACCACAAGGGCACGTTTTACCTTCTACAAGCTGTTGTATAGTCATATCTAACCCTCCTATAAGGAAAAATCGGCTTCCCTCTCAGAATCCGCCACAAGCCTTTGAGAAAATCAAGCATAGCTAAGCCTCCCTAACCTTTGTAATCTTCCGCTAAATTCTTGACTAACCACAAATAATCTGAAAAACATTTTTCAATGAGTTTCTGCAATTCATCAACATGCTTTTTCAATGTATTATTGTATTTCATTGCCTCTTTTGCCCTTAACAAAAGCTCTAATGCTTCAAATCCTGTCTTAAACTCATTGTAATCAATAACAAATAATGAAAGCATGGTTAAGCCCCCTGTAAAATAGCCTCTTCATTCGCTTTCAGAAAATCCTTAATTAACCAGCTTTTTGGAATCTCATATAGCTCATTGTTGTATTCTACAATAGCCCACTTTCTCTTTATTCTTATAACTTTGACCTTAGCCATCGTTAACCATGGAAAATCAAAACTAAATGCTGAAACAATAGCCTCATCGCCCTCTTTGATTACATTTCCGTAAAAGTCTTTCATTTCTGTCATGGTTTAACCTCCAACGCAGAGATAATTCTATTAGCATCACAACTATCAACCACTCTCCTTTCGTATTCATCTTCATCAATGATTTTTGCATCATCTACTGCTTTTTGAGCCTCCTCTATGAGTTTTAGCTTTATCTTTTCAAGTTCTTGTTGTATTCTTGTTTTTAGTTCTTCAATTGGCTTCAAGTCCACCAATTGTGCTGTAAGCTCTGAAACAATAACTTCTATAGCTTCGCCATCTGGATAACTCAGATTCTCAGCAATCTCTTCTTGGTATTGGGATGGTAATTCTACAATCTCATACAGTTTATCAACTAATTCTTTGATAGAACGCCTGATTTGGCTTTTTATTTCATATCTAAGTAAAAATCTAAGCTCTTCTGGAGTTGGTGTTATTCTAATTCCCATTTTCTTCATTTTTGCAACAGTATAAGCTAAAACTGGGTTTTCTACGCCATATCTTGTTTTTAAAACTGCCAAAGCTGATAGTTCAAATCGCTCTCTTCTGTATTTTTGATATTTCTTAGCTTCTGGTCTTGGTGGTAATCCCAGCTTGATGGCATCTTCTTCATGCAACCCTAAATCAATGACGTTCTCAAGGTTAAGTTGAAGGTGCTTTGTTCTCTTACTACCCATGTCAAAAACTCTGTAAATCCATTCTCCCGCTGTATCACAATCATGTAAAGCTAAAACTGGTCTGCCATCCTGCTTGAAAAGTTGCCTCATTAGCCTTGTTGAGAAACCCTGCCCTGCTATAATTGCCCATCCATGAAAACTCAACTCGCTTAAATCTTCAGCCTCGTCAGCTTTCTCGACAAAAATAAAGCCTCTTGCACGGTAGTAAACTTCATCAAATTTTTCTATGGGTAGTTCTTCACCAAGAGTATATATTACACCAAGTGGTTTGGCTTCAGGTCTCTCAAGCCCATATTTTTTCTCTAAGGAAGTCCATAAGTCATCCCTATAAGTTGCATATCCCTGCTCACTGAGGAAATGGTTATATTCTTGCTCTGTAATTCTGCCTTCTTTCAATCTTTGTGCTAAGTAATCGCCCACAATATAGTAGCCTCCCCTTATTCTTCTTGTTTTCAACTCATCATAATGTTGCAGAATTATTTCTTCCACATTCGCCCAAAGATTTGACCTGCGTGGCATTTTTTTACCTATAGAAGTTGAAATCATGCTATCACTTCCTCAACCCTATCGTGTTCGACAACCTGCCCGTTTTTTCCTAAAAGCCCCGTCTCTTTAAATCCTCTCTAACTAAAGCTCTTAAGTACTCGCTAATACTCCCAAATTCCTTTCCTTCACCACAAAACCCCTTCAACATCCGTATCCATTCTTCATCCAAATGAACGCCCTTTGTTGGCATGTACTAACACCTCTTATAGTTACTAACTAATAAGTTACTAAACTTAATAAATCTTACGATTTGGTTAGTTACTATCCAACAATTAAGGATACTAATAAATTTATTAAATTCTAACAAATTTTGCATGGACAAAGAAAACCTTACAGAACTGCAACAATTGCTTAAAAGCCTCTCGTATTCTAAGGCAGTTGATTTTCTGTTTGCTCTTGAAGATTCTCCAAAGTCATTCACAGAAATTGAAGAACTAGTTAAAGCTCCAGCTAAGGTTATAAACGACAATAGAGTTAGACTTTGGAAAGCTGGATTGATTCGACCTGTAATTGATGAGGAAAAGTATTCTACAAGAGCAAAATATGAATTGACTCCATTAGGACAAAGAATATTAACTAAACTCAAGGAAATTAAGAACATTTTGGCAAAATCAAAATAATCATCGAAACCCTTTTCAACTTCTTCAACGTAACAATTATCGATGCAAGAAACCGTTTCACTTTCCGATGTTCTTAAGGAAATCAGAGAGATGAGAGAAAGACTTGAACGTCTTGAGGAGCTTTTAGAGGATTTCATTGATTCAACTTTAACACCAGAGGAAGAAGAATTGCTTAGAGAAGTTGAGGAGAAAATCAAGAAGGACGATTTATCAGACTTTATACCTCTTGAAAAGCTCGATGAAGCCTTGAAAGAATGAGCTACGAAGTTTATATCCACCCTAAAGTTATCAATTTTCTCAAGAAGATCCCAGAGAAAGATGCCGAGAGAATCAAAGAGAAGATCTCTGAACTCATTAATCCATATTCTGTTCGGTATGTGAAAATTAAGGGCAGAAAGGACACTTATAGGGTCAGAGTTGGAGATTACAGGATTCTTTATAAAGTTGATGACTCCAAAAAGCTCGTTGTTGTTTCCAAAGTTGATAAGAGGAGCAGAGTTTACAAGCGTTGAAGTCATGCAACCACTTCCTCAACTTTTTCTTCGTGTTCGACAACCTGCCCGTTTTTTCCTAAAAGTCCAAGTTCGTTGAGATTCTGCCAAATCAATAGCCACAAATAACGACTTAAGTTATCTCCAACGCCCATTTGCTTCATTGCTTTCTCAATTAGTGGTTTCCATTCATTCGGAACTTTTCCACTAACTTGCATGTAACCACCTAACTAACTTTAGTTATACTTTCCACTAACCATATTTATAGTTTTCTAAAAGAATAACTTTGGTTAGTCTTTCTAATAACTTAACATAATATATATGGAACTAAAAAAATTAAATGTGGAAAGAAAATACAACCTACTTAAACGCCTATCTAAAAAATCTAATCTTAAAGTCTTACTCTCATTAAAAGACAATCCAAAAAAATGGAGTGATTTGGAAAAATCTCTCTATAAAAAAGACCTCTACCACAGCATTAGAGAACTCCTTAATTTAGGCTTAATCCAAATCACGGTTATCCATGACACTCCAACAGGCTCAAAGGCTTATGAACTAACTCCTTTAGGTAAGAAAATTGTTAGACACATAGAAGAAATGGAAAAAGAGTTTGAGAAGTATCATAAGGGGTTACCTAAAGAACCTGATAAATTTATTAATGAGTTATTAGACAAAGATTAAGGAGGTGTAGAAATTGACAAAAATGATAAAAAATCTTGAAATTAAAAACTTCAAATCCATCAAACATCTAAAATTAGATTGTAAAAAGATTAACGTCTTCATTGGCGAGCCAAATACAGGTAAGTCGAACATCTTAGAGAGTTTGGGTTTTTTGTCCTTCTTAGATAACGAGTACTCTCTTAAAAATTTCATAAGATTTGAGAATATGATTAATCTATACTATGATATGAATATAAGCAATGACATCTATTTCAAATTTAATGGGGACACTATTCAGATCAAATCAATAGGAAATAATTTTGAAGTGACTTGCAATAAAGAACATGTTGCAACCCTCAATCCTAGTGGCGGTTTAAGTAGTGCTAAAAGAAAAGTAACTATTCCTCCATTCAAGTTCTATAAATTCCAAATAATGACTCAATTCCCAAGAACTGAACCCAATTTCCTTTATCCACCACATGGCGATAATCTTTTAACAATTTTGCTCACAAATACAGAAGTTCGAAAAGATGCTTATGAGCTGTTAAACAAATTTGGGCTTAAATTGGTTGTTAAGCCTGTTGAGAAAATTATTGAGATCCAAAAAGAAATTTTCGGGTTAATAGTTTCTTACCCCTACACTTACTTTCCGATACAATGCAAAGAATCATATTCTATTTAGCAGCAATTGAAACAAATAAAGACTCAATCCTTATTTTCGAAGAACCAGAAGCCAACTCCTTTCCATTTTACACCAAATTCCTTGCAGAGAGGATAGCACTCGATAGATCCAATCAGTATTTTATATCTACCTATAACCCTTACTTACTGCTTTCACTCTTGGAAAAAACTCCTACAAAAGACATACAGGTTTTTATCACCTATTTTGAAGACTATCAGACTAAGATTAAACCTCTTTCTGACGATGAAAAATCTGAAATTTTAGATTTGGATGCAAGTGTCTTTTTCGAGATTGAAAGATTTTTGGAGGGGTAGTTTTGCTCTATGTGGAATGCTACCCAGAAACAACTCTCGCTAAAATGCTTGGCATTCCGAGAAAGAAAATAACTCATGCTAGCGGCAAAGGAGATGTATGCAAAAAACTTAGCAAAAATAGAAATTCTAAAGGTTTGATTGACGAAGATCCATATAGTACTCAACCCAATTATCTTAAGAGACTAGAACTACTTGCCGAAGAAAATGATGTGAAACTTTTAATTGATAATAAAAATAGAAATCAAACAGTTGTTATATGCCCAAAACTTGAAGATTGGATTATTACTGCTACAAAAGAAGTCGGAACCGATCTAAGAGATTTTGGATTACCCAATGATCCATACGAACTGCATAAAATTATACATTTAAGACTTGATAAGTTTGAAAGATTATTAAAGGCACTTATCGGCAAAAGCAGAAGATTGAACACATTAAAAAATTCCTAACTGAGGATATTTGATAGAAATTTATCAAAAGCTTATGAATTGACCCCTTTAGGTAAGAAAATTGTTAAACACATAGAAGAAATGGAAAAAGAATTCAAAAAATACCATTCTGGATGCCGAAAGAGCCTGATAAATTTATTTAGTGAATTACAAAAATAGCAATTAAAAGTGCAAAATTGCTGATAAAACTCAATATGTTTATATACCATAATATAACATAGAGTATGACACAGGTGATAAAAATGCCAGCAAAATCAAAAATTATTGATTCTTACACCTACTACCTTAATACTGATTTATCGAAGTACATAGGATACTGGATTGCTATTGTAGATGATGAAATTGCATCATACGGTAAAAATGCAAAAGAAGTTTATGAAGAAGCTAAAAAGAAATACCCAAGCAAGAAACCACTCTTAGCAAAGATACCAAAGGAGAGAACTTTAATTTTCTAATATTTATGATTACTTTCAAATACAAGCCAATAGAATATCCTGATGGCTCTGTCCATTATACTCCCTCAATTCCCATTCTTTTTTACCCAAAAGATTCCAGTTTAGAACCTATAAACGTTATTGCACTTGTTGATTCAGGAGCCGATATATCTTTAATTCCAAGGGATTTGGCAGAATTACTTGGATTTGATCTCAGTAAAATTGACGATTCCAAACTTGAAGAAACTCGTGGTATAGGTGGAGTTACAAATGTTATTTACGATACCATTTTTATTGAAGTTTCAAAGAAAAGAGAAAAATACACTTTTAGAATTCCAATTGCAATATTGATCGATCCTAACGCCGAAGTCCCCCCACTTCTCGGAAGAGTAGGATTTTTTGATGAATTTGAAGTACGATTCAAACAACGAAACTTAAAAATTCAACTAAAAAAAGAGAGTAATCTCCAAAAATACAAACTAAAGAGATAATAAATACTCAATCACCTAAAAGAATCTGATAAGCCCGTTAAAAATTCAAAGGAGGGAGACTAAATGCTCACAAGAGTGGTTAGATGGATCCTCTATATAACAGGCATAATATTAGCGGTAGAATTAATCGTTCTATTCATATATCTCAACAAATAACTCAAATAATCTGCATTGTCTATGCGGGCTCGAAGCCGGCGATGATAGGACCTTTGACGTTGACTCATATCATCGTCAACTTGTAACATAAATTAAATTTTCCTGCTATTGCCAAGAAATTAACAGAGTTGACTCCTATCATCGTCAACGCATTTTTAAATATCCCCAAATTCAAAAAGCTCCATGCCCTACAAAATCATAGCAACTCCTGAATTCGAAAAAGCCTTCAAAGACTTAACAAAAAAAGATAAACCTCTAGCCGAGAAATTAGCCAAAGCCATTAAAAAGCTTTCAGAAATTCCCTATTCCGGTAAACCTCTTTCTTATGAATATTCAGGTTGTAGGTCATTACATGTGGGCAAATATAGAATTATTTACACAATCAAAGAGGACAAGAAAGAAATTTGGCTAATCTTTGTTGAACATAGAGATAAATTGTATTAATCAGATAACCCTAATTCTTTAAGAAATTCATCAAAATCTCTTCCTTCTCCCTTCTCTGCTTGCTCCATTCCCCTCTTTATAGACTCCATCAATTCTTCATCAGCCATAATCTCAAGAGTCTCAATAATAGAATCAAGCTTGTCTCTCAACTCTTTTAGTTCTTGAAGTATGTTTTTGCTCTCAATTGCTTGCATAGTAATCAATTAAATCTAGTATTTATAAAGATATTCGTTAACCCTCAACTCTCACCTTCAAAGCTTTAGAATAAACTCTGTCAGCTTAGCATCTTTTGGAAGTAAAATCTCAACGCCCTACTACTCAACCAATTACTTATACGCTTTGTTATGATGCTTAAAAGCAACAAATTTAACATATTCTCCTTCAACTTTAAAAACTATCACAAAAGAGCCTATATGTGCCCTCCTTAATCCCTTCATCTCACCTTTGATGGGTTTGTGGTGCTCAGGATTCTTAAGTATCTCTTCAATTTTTAGTGTTAATCTCTTAAAGGTTGTTTTATCCTTCTTTTTTAATTTACTCGCCGTCTTGAGAAATTCATCTGAAAAATCAGCTTTATAACTCATCAAAAACAGCCCTTACGTCATCAATGCTCTCACATCTTTTAAATTTGCCCTCTTCCAAATCCTTTAATCCTTTTCTGATACTTTCCATGAACTTTTCATCGCTATAGATTAACAACTCGTCTTTCAACTCTTCAAGCTCCTCTTTCCTTTTTTCCAGCCTACTAATAAACGCTTCAATGTCCTCTATAATGTCAATCAAAACTTTTAAAGACATGTTCCCCCTCGCCTGTTAATTGACTATTTTTCCTTTTAAAAAGTTAAATACTTTTCTCAACAATAACTAAAGCATTCCTCCATCGTCTTTCTCACTACTTTCTCAGGCAGCATGTAAACTAACAATTCCCACAACTCAGCCATCAGATCTTCACCAATCTCAATTTGGATCTGTTCAAACTCAAGCTTATACAACGTTCCACGTTTTGAAATGTTATTCTTCAAAGCAATCTTTCTCGCATCCGTTTTAACTGCAAAATCTTTGTTTCCAGTTTTGATTACGGCTCTAAAACGATAATCTTTCAATTCTTCATCCAACAAAGCCATTTATATCGCCTCCTTGAGGTAGCAGTTAATTCTTTTTACAGCTATTTAAACTTTGACTGTAAAACGATAGTAATAGGATTTTATAGATTAATTATTTTTTTACTTTATTCAACTTTCCTTCAATCTCCCTTTTAATCTCATAACCCCTTAGCAAAATCTGCTTTAACTCCTCCATTTCCCTTTTCAAAGCTTCCAACTCAGACTTATATTTTTTCTCTGCCTCTTTCTCAGCTATTTTTTTAACTTTAGCCTCTCCTAAAACTGTAAACTCATCCTCAGCCTTAAGCCATGCTTGCCTTATTTCATCATCCGAATAAAGATCATAAGCCCCATTATGTTTTGTTCGGTGTCCAGCCATATAATCAACAATATCATCATTTACTCCCTTAGCCTTCAGAATCGACTTAAAGTAGGCTCTGAAAACGTGAGGTCTTAGAGGATTGAATGTATAATTCTCTAACTCTTCTTCAGTAATCAAACCCGCATTTATGTATGTTTCCTTGTTCAGAATGTTTGTGTTAATTGTAACCAAAGAAAGCTTAGCCCCCAAAGGCTTCCATGATGTAAGCACGTAGCTATCCCAAGTTAATTTTTCATACCTCCTTTGCCTTTCTCTTAAATAATTCAACAACATCATTTTGCAATCTTCACCAACAGCAGTTTTGAATCGGTTGCCTGTCTTATGCCTCTCTCCCCAGATCACTAATGGTGTCTCCAATTGCTCTATGACCTCAATCACATTTCCATTCTGTAGCTTATAGAAGTCCCTCAGAGGCACAAGATTTCTCAACCTAATGTTCACCAACGTGGAATTATCAAAACCCCCTTGAAACTTCATTAAAACAATCAATTTGTCCCTTATATCACCAAGCACATTAATAAGTTTGTAAACAACTTCACTATCTATTTCATACTTCGCTGAAATTCTCCTCCTCTCCAGCTTTGGATAATTAAGCCTTCTAACAGCAAAGCCTATCTTTGAAAAATAGCCTCTAACCTCAATAGCATAGGTTTTTGCTGAATCTGGTTCTAATCCAAGCTCATAATAACAATACTCGTAAAACTTAAGTATTAAATCTTCCAGAAAACCATAATCTCTTTTTGATTTCTCTCTAAACTCCTCAACTTCCTTTATTACTTCATTAACAGGCTTTTTCAAAAACTCATTAAAGAATAAGTGAATTGCTCTCTTTTGTGCATGTCTTTGCTTAACCATTAACCTTATTAAACACTAATAAAAAAATAAATTTAACCACTGTCATGATTTATCTGAATAAATAAATTCCAAAACTTTTTTATTTCATGAGATGTTTCTCATAAATGAGATGCTTGAAGTGTTGAAACAGTTGGCGTTAATGAACGCATCAAAAAAGGTGTTGAAGATTAGCTCAAAAGAGTTGGCGGACAAGATAAACCAAAGCTTGCAGACTGCTGCAAGGAAGCTGAAGGATTTGGAGAGTGACGAACTAATCGAGCGAACGCTAACAAAAGATGGACAGTTTATAGTCATTACGGAGAAAGGGAAGAGGAAGTTGTATAAGGAATATTTAGACTACAAGAAGATATTCGAGGAGGGTGAAGTTATTACAATAAAGGGTAAGGTTTTCAGTGGAGTTGGTGAAGGGAGATATTACGTTTCCCTCGACGGCTACAAAAAGCAGTTTGTTGAGAAGTTAGGTTTTGATCCATATCCCGGAACGTTAAATTTGAAGATACCCAAAGAGCAACTTTACTTTAGACGTAGGCTGGATGAAGAAGAGGGAATTTTAATTGAAGGTTTTAAAACGCCTGACAGAACTTTTGGAGACGTCAAGGCGTTTAAGTGCAAGGTAAATGGTGTTGAAGGGGCTGTTGTTCTGCCAAAGAGAACACACTACCCTTCAGATGTTTTGGAGGTAATAGCTCCAGTAAAGCTTAGAGATTATGGAATAAAAGACGGAGATTTTGTTGAAGTGGAGGTGTACCTATGATTGAGGAAGCATTAAGGGCATTTAGGAGTGGGGACCCGGTATTGATATTCGACTTTGATGATAGGGAGGGTGAGACGGACATAGCCATTCCTGCATTAAACGTAACACCCAGAGACATTGCAATGATGCGAATGGATGGTGGAGGGTTAATTTGCGTCGCAATACATCCGATAGCTGCTGAGAAGTTAAGATTGCCGTTTATGCACGACATATTGAGGATAGCAAGCAAAGATTTGCCAGAGATAGCCTCAATCTCCAACGCAAACGATATAAAATACGATTCAAGGTCATCATTCTCACTTTGGGTCAATCACCGAGATACGTTTACTGGAATTACAGACAACGATAGGGCACTGACGATAAGGAGAATTGGAGAAGTTGTAGATTACGTAATGGTTGGCAATGAGTTTGATTTGGGCAGTGAATTTAGAAGTCCTGGGCATGTAGCGTTGCTTAGGGCAGCTAAGGATTTAACGTACAACAGAGTTGGGCAAACCGAGTTGAGTGTTGCATTGGCAGAGATGGCAGGAATTGCACCAGCAGTCGCCATTTGTGAGATGCTCGATGCTGAAACAGGTAAAGCTTTGACAAAGAACAAGGCGATGGAATACGCTGAAAAGAGCGGGATTCCATTTATAGGTGGTAAAGAGATTGTTGAAGCCTACAAGGAGTTCAAAGAAATAAAGATGAACTTGTTTATTTAAAATTTAATATATTACTAAGAATAGTTAAATACAGTTGTCCCAAGCATATTCCGTTATCCCCTGCAGCGACTAGTTCGTTTGTGTAGAACTCAACTCCTGCATTTTTAACGTTTTTTTCAACACGTGGTGTGAATATAGAGTTGTATGCGACACCACCGCTTAAAACAACCGGTAAATCGTATTTTTTGGCGGTATTTATTGCGATGGTTGATAAACCATCTGCGAGATATTCTATCACGTCAAGAGCTATTTTATCTTTACCGCATTCTCCATCATCGTACTTCTCCAATGCATCACATACAATTGGAGATATTCTCAAAACCTTTACATTACCGTGTTTTGGTTCATCACCAAACATTGAGTATTTCGCTTTCTCTCTAACCTCATCTATTATTGGTTTATACGCTGAACTTGGCTTTGAGCTTGATTTTGGAAATTTATCTGAGCATTCAGCAATAGCTTCTAATTTCATCGCCGGTTCCCCCTCATAGGTTCTCTCAAAACAAACCTCAAGCAAAGCTGCAACGGCATCTAAAACCCTTCCAGCAGACGATGCTTTGATAACGGCTAAATTCCTCTCATACTGCTTGGCAAACAACTCGAAACTTTCATTCTCATTTAAATATCTCTCATACCTACTCAGACAATCGTATTCTCGCTTATAGCCGTAAACAATAGAAAACAAAGTTCGCAGTGGAAAGTTTACAGCCAAATCCCCCCCTAAAAGTTTTATGTATTCCAACCTTCCAATCCTTTGAAACACGTTTTTATCAAAATCGACCAAAAGTACCTCTCCACCCCAAATGTTCCCATCTAAACCATACCCAACACCATCAACCGTAATAGCAACGGCTTTATTCAATTTTTTCTCAGCCATAACAGACAAAGCATGGGCAAAGTGATGCTGAATTTTGATTAAATTGGCATTAACTTTTTCAGAAAACCTTTCAGCAAAGTTTGTTGTGTTGTAAAAGGGATGCAAATCGCAGATTACGTAATCTATTTTCGAGAGGTTCACAAAGTTCTTGAAAAACTCAACTGCTCTTTTGAAAAACTCGTTGAACGTTTGGAAGTTTGCCGTGTTGCCGATATATTGAGAGAGTATGGCTTTTTTATCTTTTAAGATGCCCATTGAATTGTACAGTTCAGCTCCAAAGGCGATGGCTGTGTAATTGGAGTTGATTTGTATTGTTTTCGGCACAAATCCTCTTGAACGCCTAATTATCATTCTTCTTTTACCTACAAACTTTACAACCGAATCATCGCACCTGTTATGGATTTTCAGATTGTGTCTCAAATATCCATCGAGTTTCATATTGAAAATCCCATCGTCTATGTACATCGGCTCCCCTGGCAAGTTTGCAGATGTCATGACAACAAAGTCAGCATCCATAAAATGGAAAAGAATGTGATGCAAAGCTGTATAGGGAAGCATAACTCCTATAGTGTTAAGTTTCGGTGCTACAGCCTCAAATTCTTTGTTCTCTCTTTTTCTTAAAACAACAATCGGTCTGACGTGCGATTGTAACTCCCTCTCCTCACCTCCGCTAACAAAGGCTATACGCTTTAAAGTGTCAATATCTCTGACCATCACAGCAAAAGGTTGCTGTGGTCTGTTCAGCAACTTCCGCAATCTTAAGATAACTTTGTCATTGGTTTTACAGGCAATATGGAAACCGCCCAAACCTTTTATCGCTACAATCTTATTATCATCAACAAACTTTGCAGCCACTTTTATTCCATCTAAGCCTTTTATCACGCCTCCATCGTAAACAAACTCGTAATTGGGTCCGCAAACCCCACACGCTATTGATTGCGCATAATAACGCCTATCCTCAACGTTCCAGTACTCTTTCTCACATTCTTTGCACAATAGAAAATCGTTAAAAGTAGTGTTATACCTGTCGTACGGTAACCTTATCGCTACGGTAAATCTTGCCCCACAATCGGTGCACGAAATGAAAGGATACATGTGTCTCCTATTCTTAACATCAAATACCTCCTCTAAACATTTCTCACACAACGCTACATCCGGAGGCGGTAATGACAATTCTTCGCCCCTCCCACTACTCTCTTCTATAACAAAATCATTATAGGTAATTTTTTGAATTTCTTCAACCTTAATATCATCAATTTGAGAAATTGGAGGCTTTTCGTTCTTTAATCTTGTAAGGAATTCCTCCAAGCTTTTATCTATTACAATCTCTACCGTTCCGTCCCCTGTGTTCTTTACATAACCCTTTAAATTCATCGATTTTGCAAGTCTGTAAATGAAAGGCCTAAATCCAACACCCTGAACAATCCCTTTAACCGTTAATCTGTACATTTGTGGTGTTTAATTGGAGAAACAATAAATTTGTTTTGATTGGGTATTAACATAAGCAGAATAAAACCGGCACAAGTTTTTTATATCGATTAGAGTACCACTTTACCGACCCGCCTTAGCTCAGAGGCAGAGCGCGCGACTGTAGTTTGCCACTCTGCCAAGCAGAAATCGCGTGGTCCCCGGTTCAAATCCGGGAGGCGGGACTTTTTCTTTTAGTTCTAATCCCTACCATGACTTTCAGTTAGGCGTATACACCTATAAGCTTTTCTCTTTCCAATTAGTGCATGTTAGGTTTGGTTGGGAAGGTTGTAGTGGAGAACAAAAACAACAAGCAAACCAGAGAAAAACTTCAGGAATGGCTCGATAGCCTTCCTGAAGTTGTACGGCAGAGGGAATCAGCGAATGTCCTGGCTCTCGTCTTTTTTGTTGAGGAGTTGAAGGAGAAAGAGGGCAAAAAAGGAGTGAACGGCAATGCTTAGCGCTACAGCGAATGCAAGACTGCTGAAGAAAGCAGTCAGGGCTTCAAACGCTTTTCTCAGCGAAACAAGTGTAAGGATAAGTGAGGAGGGAATAGCTATCAGAGCAGTAGACGCAGGGAATGTCTGCCTTACAGACATCTTCATTCCAAAAGAGGATTTCGAGGCATTCAAAGCCAAAGAAGGAGTTATCGGAATAAACGTCAGCAGGCTGAACGATGTTCTGAAGGCTGTAAAGGATGGCTTTGTTGAAATTGATGCTGATAGCAAAACTCTGAAGCTGAAGGCAGGAAGGGCTATCTACAGCATAGCTTTGATTGATCCATCCTTGCTCAAACAAGAACCAAAGCTTCCCGTTCTTGATTTGAAAGCCGAAACTATTGTTGATGGCAATGAGTTCAAAAACGCCGTCTCAATGGCAGCAAGAATTGCTGATAACGTTATCTTTTCGGCAGGAGAAAACGGATTCTACATGGTTGCCGAAGGTGACACGGAAGATATCAGGATAGACCTTTCTGAAGGTTATGCTGGAGGTGAGCGGGCAAGGGTCATGCTCAACCTGGAGTACTTGAAGGAGATAGCAAAGGTTGTGAACAAAGATGATGCCGTTAGAATAGCAATAGGAACTGATCTACCCGTCAGAATAGGCATTGAATCAGAGTTCTCCACAACCATTCTCTACTTCATAGCTCCACGCATCGAGGTGAGATAATGTTGATCGGTTTTGCTGGAGCTTCTGGTTCAGGCAAGACAACGCTCGTCAACGCAATTGCCGAGAAAATTAACTGCGGAGTAGTAACGGAGGTTGCAAGGGATGTCTTCAACGATTGGAAACAGCGATATGGCTTTGAAAGCCTTGCAGAGATCAGGATGTATTCTCCAACTAAATTCCAGCTTGAAGTGTTCAGGGAGCAGGTGAGGAGGGAAGACGAAGAGCTTGCAAATCATGACATCGTACTTACGGACAGAACGATCTACGACAATCTCTTCTTCACAATCTTCTACCACGACGACATCAGCCTGCTGAACCGCTACCTCAAGGAGTTCATGAAAAGAGAACTCGAAAGGAGATACAACCTGCTTTTCGTCTGTCAGGCAGTTAAAGCTGGCGTTGATGATGGCTTCCGAACACCTGATTTAGCATACAGAGAATTGCAGGAATTCGTTATCAGGAGGCTTGTTCCCTACAGAACTCTCTACGTTCCAGCCATTCCAGTTGACAGGCGTGTTGACCTTGTTCTCTCCCATATAAACTTTGCAAGGAGGTGGAACAATGCTCGTTGAAGTTGTTCACAGCATTGAAGAGTTCATCGGCAAGGTAGATCCAAGCAGCGATGTCCATTACGAGATCGAATCGAACATCATTGGACCAATAGGCGACATAGCTTACGTCAAGCTAACTCTGTACGGAATTGGCAGAAATTCGGTTGTCAAATGCGTGCTCGTTGAATCTGCAAGGTGGAACGATAAAGATGTGAGAAAACACAGAACAGGAAATGCAATCGACGATCTGAAGCTCTGGATTAAGGAAAAGCGGAAGGAGATGGAAAAGATAGCCAGAGAGTTGAAGGCAACTCCAGGCAAATACGAGGTCTTGGCATGGAATGCAGGATATGCGGTGTAAGCAGCGAAGCTCAACCACTCACAGTCTATGCAAATGAGGACTTCATGAAGTGGCTTTTTCTTTGCAAACAATGTCATGGTAGGCTCATCGCAAGAACAGGAGGGATAATTCCGCTATCTCTTTTCAAAGGTGATGAAGATGAGCAGGAGCGAGGAGGAAATAATTGGCTGCTTGCCAAAAGAGGGATGGATTTCTGCAGAACAGCTTGCATTGTACTTGAACGTTAACAAGGAAACACTGAAGAAAAACATCGAGAGGCTTGGAATAAGGAGGATAGTCATAGCAGGCAAGTGGCTGATATCAATTGCCGACTTTGAAAGGGTTGCGAGGAAATGATGTTTGCATCGATGATCGACTCATGGACTGACTCACGGAAAAACAAAACCACCCCCTCAGAATCGAAGTCATTTATAAATGGAATCGGCGAAAATCAAAGTTTTTTCGAGGGATATGCAAACCATTATATCAACAACACATTGCCTTACAGAGCCTCTATTTTTAAAATAGCACATGATTATAAAGGTGATTGAATGAATATAGAATGGAAGTTCAACGGAATAACAATCCAAGTTAAATGTCCCAGATGCGGAAGATGGGGCAAGCTTATCTCGAAGGGAAGGAAATCGATCAGCAATGAAGTAAAGCTTGCAATCAAGCACGAGAGTGAGAGAAGTGTAAGCATTGAAACGTGCAGCATAGGAATTTGTTCCGAATACTATCCCGAACTGCTGAAGATATACGAGGAATGCAGGAAAGCAAGGGAGAGGAAAAGACAGAGAAAGAGAAAAATCATTCAACTTGCAGAACCATGACTTTCAACTATTTTTCAAGGAGATTTTCGGAATCAAGGAAAAGTGAGCATATTATAAAAATCAGAGCAGAAATAACAGTTTACAGGGAGAAAGGAGTTCAAGAGAAAGAGATAACAGAGTATAAAAAAGAGTATAAAAAGAGTAAAGAAAAGAGTAAACAAAAGAGTACTCTGTTTATTACTCTATTAAATACTCTCTTTAATACTCTATTTATTACTCTGTTAGGACTAAGGAGAAAGGAGTATGCTTGATAAAAACGATTCTAACAAACACTCTAATTCTAAAAACTCATCAAAATCATTTTCAATTGAAATGCTGTTGGATGAATTCTCTTACTGGTTTCCAAAGGCGAGAGATTACGGCTATGCAGCGGATGAGCTTTACGTCACAGATGAGAATGCTGTTGCAATAGCAATTCCAATTCCTCTGCTTGAGGATGGCAATTACAGGCTATGGCTGTTTCACTTTTGCAGAGTGGAAAGAATTACACCGAGAGGAGTTGAAATACTAATCGCAGAGCTGAGCAGGATGTTCGATGAAAAGCTTGGCCATTTAATTCACTTTCGCCACTACTACATAATCGCAGATAGAGTGACAAGAAGGATTCCTCCAAGGTGTTCAAGAGCCAAATCGGTGTATGTTATCAAGGTCGAATACGCTTACAAGATTTACGAGATTATAGCTAAGGCTATTGCGGGATTCGTCAGATCTTTCAGGAAGAACGTGAAGTACGGCGATGACTTGCTTGTTCTTTGCTATGAACTCGAAACATTTGCCGAAAAGCTGAGGAAGAGGGCTGATGAGATAAAATCCACAACCTGCAACACCCACCACCCTTCCGATACCAGGAATAAACAGATTTCAACAAAGGAGGAGGCTGAAGAATATCTTGCCCTTCTTGAGAGAGCCGAGGTGGTTAAATGAGGTGGATTACTCACGTAGCAATTGCATCATTCTTCATCAAACTGCTTGAGATTGCCTTACTCATTGATTTAACTTCCCGGTATGAATTCTGGGTGGTTTTATCTCTGTATGCGGTTATGGCAGACTTCGACTCACTGCTCGGGATGAAGCACCGCACATACACCCACACGCTTTATGCTGCCCTATTAACTTCTCTACCGCTCATCTTTGATTTGAGGCTCTTCATCATAGCTCTATCAGCATACTTAAGCCATCTCTTTGCAGATATGCTTACCGCATCGGGAGTCATGCTTCTTTACCCATTTAGAGAAACAACATACCACTTCCTTCCAGCAGCCTGGAGGATAAAGACTGGATCAAATGCTGAACTGATGCTCCTAACAGCAGTCGTAATCTTAACAACCTCTTTCAGCTTAGCAGCATCAACCACAGAGCTCGACAAAATTTTCTATTATCGCTCATCAAACGATATATGGGTTGATATCTCATTTTATGAGAATGGAGTATTAAAAAGCTTTAATCAAAAGAAAATCGTATGGGATGATGGGAATAGCAAAATAGGAATAGTAGTAAACGGCAAACTAAAAATAATTGGTAAAGAGCAGATTAAATCCGTCAGGATAACAGAAATGCATGAAGTTGTGAGGAAGGAGGTAGAGAAACGCATTGTTTTAAAGAGGCTCAAAGTAATGGATGAAATTGTTACAGCATACAATAACGGCTATGGCTGGATCGATTTCCTTGGCACGGGAAAGGATCTGTTCTACGAGCTTTACGATGGAACGAACGGGAAAGACAAAATCAGGATAAGGGTGATAGAATGCTTGACAAGGAGATAGAACTTCTTAAGGCATTCAAGGAAGAAGCAAAACCAATTGAAGTCTACTCATCAAAAGACTGGGGATTTTCAAGGGCTACATTTTACAGAAGGCTTGAGAAATTAAAGGAACAGGGGCTTATAGAATGGAAGGGTGGAAAAGCAAGAATTACAAGGAGGGGAGAACAGATTCTGAGGCTTTTTGACCCAACATGGGTTCCCGAGGTTAAAATTGAAGAAGAGAAAGAGATCGGAGGTAGATTCTGCATAACGGAAACGATGAAGCTCAAGCAGCTCGCATACCAGTCAGGATTTGTTTACATAACCTATCCCGCAGCTTCCTACATCCTGAAAACGATATGTTTGTATGCTGGCATTCAAACAAGGGGTTTAACAACTAATGCTGAGAAGTTTAAAGCCATAGTTCAATCAGACTGTAAAATATCGCTGGCAATAGATAACTTTGAAAATGCTTCGAAGCAAGCATTAGTTTTCCTGAGGGAGCTTATTCTTGCTGGAAAGATTGAGAGATTGTATGTTGGGGTTAAAGACGAAAGAAAGGCTTTAAGGAATTCAAAGCTGCTTGAGTTTTTACAGGATTTTGAATTCGAAAATCAGAAGGGTTTGAAGCTTGAAGCTGATTCCGTAACTCTCTTCCCCGTTTTACTTATTATTCTCATCGGATTCGGGATAATCATTGCATACCGTTTGGGTGTTGCGTATGCTCCTGTTTATGCTTTTTTCATCTTGATTTACTTCCTGAGGAGTAGTTTGTTTAGGGAAATAAGGAAGTAACTCTTAAAGAGTTAGGTGTTGTTAAGGTAGTAACATGGCTAAAACTGATAATGAATTAACAATACAGCATGGAAGATTCGTAAAAACATATACTCTTGGCCCCAAAGAAGAAAGATCAATCCTACTGGGACATGGGAAGAAGGAAATAAGGGTATGGGATTTGAGTAAGATGCAAGTTGTGCTCGATAGAGGGGTTGTATGTAAAGTCTCATCCCCGAATGATGTGATATACGTGCTTGTGGATCCTGAATTAAAGTCAGATGAGTTCAAGGTTACAAAAAGCGGGTTACTCAAATTAGGGTGCAGAATGATAAATATCAAGGAGTTCTCAGACCTTTCTTCTCAAGAACTTTATAAATTACTTGAAGAAATGAAAAATGAAGCGCCTGAATTTGGAAACAGATTAATCAAATATTGTAAAATTGTAGAAGAGAAGGAAGAGAGAACTGGTTATATAACTATTCTTCCAAAGTGGCTTTTTATACTAATTTCTTTTGTTGAATTTTATAATGTTCATACAGAAATAAAAAATCCGAAAGGTAAAATTAGGGAATATAGTGCCGCTCTTCAGGAAGGTATTACAAAAGAGAGAAAAGGGCTTCTTCCTGTTAAGCTTATAGGATGTGCTTATGAAGCTCAGATAGCTTCTAGGCTTGCTCCTGAGTTTGCTATTGTGGCCTCTGAAGCGAATAAGGCTCCGGATTTTACTATTGAAGGGATAGGAACTGAAGTAAAAAGTATTATTTCTAAGAAGCTGGATATAAGGTATGATATAAAAAAGATTAGTGCCCACCTTAGAAAAGCCTTTAAGCAAAATGCAAGAATGGTTATAACAGAATTGGGTAGTTCTCACTTGTCTTCAGTACTGTCGATGATTCCTGAGGAATACGATAAAATAATTAAGAAAGAATTTGAGCTTTGTAAAGTGATTTCTACATGTCTAGAAGTAGCAAAAAGCAGAAAAGTTCTCATCTGGTCTCCCCATACACCATACTTCCCAAAACTAATAGGGATACCTATGTCGGCAGAGATGTTAAAAGAGGACATTAGGCCATTTCTACAATCAATTAAAATTATATATTGAATTATATAAGCAACTCATATTCACAATCTACACATGTATCTACATGCTTATCGTCTGTTGTAAAACATGTACCGCAGTTGAAACACATAAAGCCTGGTTTTTCTTCTTTCAGACAATCTACGTATTCTGGACACACTTCTTTGCAGCACACTTCATGCCTGTATATCCACTTTCCATGATCGACCTCTTCATAGGGGTGATCACAACCCTGAATAAAATAACTATCAACGTATGGGCAAGTCCAAATTGTAATAAGGTGTAGATATTTACCACAGGAAGGACACGATTTCGGCATATGCTTGTTGATTATAAACTGGTTGGGGAACTCATGATTCTTAATTTCGTCAAAATCATTAAGAATTGTCTGGAAGGTATCAAAGTCTACTAAGTGGTATTTGTCATCTACTAAGCAATACGAAACTCCTTCGTAGGGTTCTTTGGTTACGATAAATGGTATAAAAGATGGACGCCAACATGCTGAACAATCGTAGCATGGATAACTTTCATCTGGGTTCGAATAAAATAGAGAACTTAAGCTTAACGGACACCTGTTATAGTCCTCAGCATTCTTAGTCTTTCTATTCTCGTTCTTATATCGTCGAGATGGTACTTTATAGTTGCATTAACTGCCACTAAACCTTGTATCTGGGTGTCTGATCCCCACAGAATTAGACAGTCGGGTCGCGTTCTTAGCTTCCGTTCTTTATCAGTAATGGAAGGTGAAAAAATCACGTGTGCTTTACTTCCTAAAATCTCTTTTGCTTTTTAGATAAACCTCTATTTGGAATCTAGACCATTCCTCCTTAGCCATTTTAAGGGATGGCTGTATTTCGGGGATTTTATCTGGCTTCCTTAACATAGTGTATCACCTTAAATTCGAACCTTCTGGCTATTTTTTTAGTTTTCGTCAAAATGTATGTAAAATTGTAAAGATTTGACCGCTCCGCTCACTCACTCGCTCAGCCTAATAATGGCTGTCCCGGCATATTGGCTTTTCGCCCTCCGCTTCGCTTCGGCACGCTCGACAGGCTCGCTGGATTGTATGTCATCAAAGACCATCCCACTTCTGCTCACCATCCCCGCCCACCACCCATTCTTCTGCGAGCCTGCCTCGCTCGAAAAGCACATAAGCCGGGCACGCTCGCTCGTTCGCCTCGCTCCATGCTGTTGTTTGAGGATTCGAAGAACCACCTCCCGCAAAAGAGAAAAAGAAAAGGAGGTGGTTTAAATGGTTTGTTTGGGTAGTATTGAGTTCTCTGTCGAATATATAAGACTTTGGAACTTGTTGAGTAGGTGCAGACTATGTAGAAACCACAGAAAGCTAAGCAGAGCAGGTTGGAGGAAGCAAGTGTTTGTAAGGAATGGAAGAATCATCATCAGAAAGCAGAGAACAGGCGATGCATTGCCATGCATCTACCAGTGTAATCGAATAACGGCAGATGACATCGAATACTACGATTTGCTCAGGTTTGAAGAGCTAAAGGAGTTTGAACCCCTTGAAATCGATTTCAGCGAGGAAAACGCAAGGATGAATACATGCGTTGAGACGGATGAGAACGGAAGATGGATAAAGATTGAGTTAACATCACTTGTCTGATTTTGATTTTTTATTAAAGAACTACCCACAAACTCCCCCACCCACCACCCCAAAGATTTCGCAAATTAGAATGGAATGAATTGTTTGAAGACAGTAGGACTCATATTTTATTTATAGTACCATCCCAATTTAATCTTCCAGTAATATTCACATTTAACACAGTTCCGGGTGAAAGATAGTATTCTGGCTTTAATATCACCTTACCTGGCTTATCAGATGCCTTTACAGGATCTTGGGGGTCAAAATATCCTCTTCCGGCTAAAAGTTCTATATCTCCTTTAAAGTTTATATTTTTACTATATTTCAAATGGGTGACTATGGGTTCATTTGACTTTATTTCTATTTTTTCAGGATTTTTCCACTTAAAAGGAGCAAGATTTGAAGATTCTACTCTGTTAATCGAATCAAGCAAAACATGCCCAAAGCCGTACTTTGATTCCCCACCAAGAATGAGTTCTCGAATTGCGTTAAAATTTCCAATAAAGATTCCCTTATCGTTTATAATAACCTTTTTATCCTCTATTTTTGCATTTTCCTTGACCCAAATGCATCCTGCGATTTTCACATCCTTCAAGTCCCCGTTTTCATCCTTAAATCTGTTATTTATGAATTCAATTTCATGCAAACTTTCATCTTTCGCAGTTCCATTGCTGTCTATCGCTGTTGAAATAAGACTTCCTATGAATCTACGCTCAAATTCTGATTTAGTTATTTCTTCCTTATTATTTCCGTATTTAAGTCCTTCATCTGTATAACGAGGAAAATAGATCGTTCTTCCATCATAAAGATAGAAATATGAGAATCTAAAATTCTCCATAACTTGCTTGCCTATTTTCTTGTAATCGTCTGTCTTAGGTTTTTCGCATAAATACTCTGTTACCCTCTTTGTTATAGCACCCCACAGGTTTCTTCCGGGAACATAATACCGTGTAGGTGAAACTACAGAGCCCTTAAAGGGCATATATCCAATGTGGAGGGGGCTTTTTAACTTAAATACAATATCAACTTTTTTCCACATCTTATTCACCTATTTTTGTGTGATATAGTGCATAGATTAATGTGCGTTCAAGGAGCTTCTTCACAAACAGTAATTTATCTATATCCCGGGCAATTTCCCTTAACTTCTCACAAAACTTACTGAAATCCTCAGGAAAATTACTCGAATTAGTCAGAAGATGTTTTCTTATCTCTGATTCATTTAACAATCTAATAAGAATTTTTCTTATGTTCTTCCCCTCCTTACTTTCAAGCCAGAGAAACATTGCATAAACGCCATCTTCCTGTAAAACTCCAAGAGCCTTTCTTAGATTATTTTCAAGATTGGAATCACTGATTTTACTTATCTCCTGAGCGTATTTCATGCATTCGTAATCAAGATTGAGCATTAGTTTCACCTCCTTGAGATTTTACTTTTTGTTCTATAGCCAGCTCAATTCTACCAAAACCTCTTGTTCCCATCCCACCTATACCAAGAAATTTAAAGTATGGTGAAACTGCATTTATTATTTTATTAACATCTACGCTCCCATCTCTGTGCTTATCTACACCGATTTCAAATCCGAACACTGTTCCCCGTGGTATTGCTTCATAGGTGAATAACTTTCCTGCTTCGGCTGTTCCTGTCTCTGGATCTATTTTTACAGAGGTTCTTACTTCAAGATTGTCGTTTACTATGTGAGAAAAGAGCTTCTCTGACACGAGGACGATTCTTTTCACCCATTTATCTATTTCTGAGGGCAGAACAACCTCTTTTCCGTTTTCAGCTTTCTCAACTTTAAGCAATAACCAGCCAAGATTTAGGGGTTTATCAGTGTTTATCCCTTTAATTGCATAAGCTTCATTACCAATTTCATCTGGAATTTTTATTTTTTCTCCATTTTTATCTTTTATTTCCCCAAACCAGTACTCAATCAGTTCTTTCGTTGTAATCCACACAGTCCCCTGAATCGACGAAACTGGAAAGAAAACTATCTGTCCATCGTAGAATCGCAAAATGCCTTTTTTTGTTTCGTCGCCAAAAACCAACTTAGCCTTCTCTTCCGCACATTTCTTTTTTTCTTCTTCGTTACTCTTACTTTTACATTCATTATCATTTTCCATCAGATATACCGTATAAAACGCCCTTACAACACCTGCAATTGAAGTTCCCGGTACTTTCGGCACATCTGTCGCTGGGTCTCTCACAATCGTATTATCCACTCTTCCAAGTCTATACCCTCCGGCCCCTATATGTATTGGGTCGAGAGCTCTTGCATAAACCCTTTTTATTCCCGCATCTTCATTCATATTCATCAACCCCCTTAACTTTTATTATATGTCTGAAAAGAATTATGGTGTCAAGTAAAAGTCCATTAATGGCAGAACATACAAGGAAAGACTTGGTTTCGTCTCTTAGTCCATTCCATTTACCGCCAAAAGCATCTTTTAAGGTAGCCTCTGCGAATTCTCTAAATATATTCTGTCTATTTTCATCTTCGACACTTCTCCATTCCCTTAATTTTGAAGTAAGCATTTCTTCAATGAAATTTATCTGTGAGCTTGGGAGATTTGACAATACATCCCACAACTCCAGTATTTCAGAAATTTGGTAGAAATAGTAAGGTCTTCCTGTAAATAGTTTGTAGTCCTCGCACCCTCTCTTTCCACCTTTATAATATATGCTGTATCTATCAGTCGTTCCTAAAAGCAGATCAAAGTCAAAATATCCTAGATAAAGGTGGAAGACTTTCCCTTTAGAGATAGAAGATAAATCGTCAAGAGAGTATTTTCCGTCTTCTTCTATTGGTTTTGTCGGATAAAAACCATAGTATTTGTCATTTCTCATTCCGTTCACGTTCCACCATGGGGTTATTGGCATCTGTTTTTTAAATCCCTCCCCTTCAAGCATTCTGTTTTCTGCATCGAGGAGAATATAGAGCGGAAATTTCCTTTTTGCCACGAGTAGTTTAGCGTTCAATGGTAGTTTTCCCAACACCTTCTCAAATCTCTCATTGTAGAGTTTTGTAACCAATTCTATAACTTTCATGGAATCCAAAGCCGGAACCATTAAGCGAAGTGATAGCGGGGATTTGTTGATTTCTATTAGGGGGTAGTATTCTTCTGTTTCTATACTATTCTCATCAGGTTTTATTTTCTCATCATAACTTAACTGTAATAAATTTTTATCTGGATCATCCTCCAGAGCAAAATGTTTGAATCCATGTTTTAATGCCTCTTTAACGGCTTCTTCCCCCATTTTGTTGTTAAATTTGAATTTTCCAAGAGATTCTATTGTATAGAATTCTCCGTTCTCATTGTGAAAAACGAGGAGTTTTTGGGGCTCTAAATTATCTATTTGGATTATGTAAGGAGTACCCTTTTCTATTCTCTTTCCCTGCTTTAGTTTGGATTTTAAGTCGATATAATTCACAGAAAACTTTATTCTTTTCCATTTGATGCTATAAATCTTATCCTTTATCTTTCCAATTACTAGATCAAAGAATTCTTCTGTTTCTTGCCATATTCTGTATAATCGGGCAGGAGATGGGTTTTGTGTGAAAAGATAGGTTGCTAGATTTTCTTTAGTTAAGCTACTAGTTCCTATCCTCTCTTTGATGTTAGTTAAATGTTTTTCAAGAGTGTTTTTATCCAATCCAATGTTTTCCTCGAAAAATGTATCTAATATTTTTGCAGCAATTTCTCTATCATTATCTTTTACTTTGAAAAATATGTCTAAAACCTTATAGATCGTTCTCTTCTCAGGGATTAAAATAAATGTAAGTTGCTTTATTTTTTGCTCTAATTCTTTCTTTTCTTTGATCTTCTCGTTTATTCTGGCTTTAACCTTGCTGGGATCTTTTGCTTTTTTCATATTCTCAATAGCCTTTTCTAAACTATCAATCTGTTTTTTTATTTTTTCTTTTAATACATCTTGTATTTTGGACAAATTCTCTTTTTCTTTATCCAACCAGTCCTCAAAGCTCTGCGAATAAGTAGTTCCAATCATCGTTCCATCAAGCCATTTGTCAAGATAAAAATTCAGGGAAATCAGAGCGATTCTGTTGTTTATATCTGCAACCTCGTCAATCCATATTGTATCTTGCCTGTTTGAAAGCCATCGCAATAGTCTTCCTCTTCTTCTTTCTTCACAGATATCACACCTTTCCTTTTTCACATCCTTTGGTCTTATCCTGCAAATAGGACAGACATCTTGTCCTTCAGAAGGTGTGGCAATCTCAGGATTTTCAAAAACCCATTCTTCACTACCTTCAATAAACAGAGTTGGACTCATCTTTGGTATTTTTTTCTTTTCAGATGCAAATTTTAATTCATCAGCGATGATAGTAAGTGTCCCTGAGGTTTTGCTTAAGGTGAAAAACGGCCACAGTTCACTATCACTCATCTTGTATATTATTTTCAGCGCCTCTTTTGCACATTCTTTAGCAAGGTCTTTTGATTCATCAGCCAAATCAGGAAATGTGAAATAAATACCATTTGTATCTTCATAAACCGCATTTCCTATAGGAATTTCATCCTCGAATTTCCTTTTTAATTCCTTTTTGATATTTTCAATAATCTCATTTCTTGCCTTAATTTCTGCAATCTTTCTCCCTTTATTTATGAATCCTAATCCATCCCAACAAATACCAAAAATTCTCCATTTTAAATTCTGGAGATCCGGATCTACTCCACATATCATCTCTGCTAAAACGGTTTTAAACAGCGATGCTGTTGAATAGGAGTGATCCCACAGGGTGACATCGTTTGCGGGTATTCTCGTTTCTCCAAGAGTATGTGGAAAATATGCTTTAAGTGCGTTTATTAGAGATTCTCTAAAACAAGTAAGACTTATTGTTCCTGATATATAATTTCTAAATAACCCGATTAGATTGGCTTCCAAATCCTTAAATCTTTTCTGGAGGCAATATAAATCTATTTTTTCTTTTGGATATCCAAAAGGAGAGGAGATAATTGTGCTTTTTATAGACTGCTTTTTTCTCACTATTCCTTTATCGTCTGCCGAATCCTTTCGGTCACATCCTTGCAAAAGTTTTACAAGTCCATCATTTATGTTATAATTGTGATGTTCTGCAATAAGTTTGTAAATATTTGTAGTGTTTGAATATATTGTTATCTCGAATTTTTTGTTTTTAATTAAACTTAGTAAGTCCGGGTCTAAAAATTTGTCAATTTGTGCATGGTAATCAGTGGCTGTTTTTTCAATAGACTTGCTTTTAACAAAATCAGGATGCAACTTTCCAATATCGTGAAGCAACGCTCCTATTTCTCCTGTTAATATCATTTCTCTTTTATTTTTAATTTTGTTTAGGCAGTTACTCATCTTTACCCTCCGAATAACTTATTAATTTATTCTCCAGTTCATCCAATCGGGAGAATGTTTCTTCTTTAATTTTCGTATTAGATTTTATCCAGAACTTTCCTTCATTTAGTTTTTCTTCAATTATTCCAAAGCCAGATGTTTTCTTTGCCGAGAATCCATAGATATAAAACATCAATTTCAAAGCTTTAGCAAGAAACATTAAATCCTCTTTAATTTCCTCCTTTTTGAAATCCTTTCCCTTTGGATATGGAATATAGAGAAGGTAAAACTCTCCTTTACTTCCAGGTTTCACAACTTCAATAGGTATTGGGCTTCTACCTTTTATGGGAGTTCTTGTATCTCTCCTCAAGGGAGTTATTACATCTTTTTCTGCATCGCTTTTAAAGAAAGTTGGGAAGAAGTAAAGCCTTCCCTTCAGTGCCACATCTTCCCCAGATTCTGAGCCGAAGAGCCTTTTGATAATCCTTTTCTTCTTTTCTTCATCGTATTCAACCTTTTCAGCAGAAAATCTCAAATGTCCTTTCCATGTTGATGGTCTTACCATCGGAAGTCCAGTGAATTTATCTCTAACAATTGGGTTTTCAAATCTACCATCAATAATATGAAATTCTCCTTCATCCTTGCTTGTGTAAGGTTTTTTGAGAGTGAAAGAGATTTTTATGAGTACAGATTTTCTAGGGAGGTTTTGTAAATCCGTTGGTTTAGGATAAAAGTCATTAACATACTTTTCTTTTGAAAGAATCAAATCTTTCTTCTTCCCCCCTACAATTTCTTCTTGTTGCCAAATAATGCGTTTCTCTTCTACACTTTTTCCTTTTAGTCTTCTCTTGTTTTCTCTTTCCCACTCCTCGAACGATCTAATCTTGTCTTCATCCACTGATTCTAATAAAAGTTTTAGATAATAATCGTGCATCATCTTACTACCCCCAAGATCTCTCTACCCGTTTTTTCTTCTGTTAAAATGCAACTTTCTAAGCTTTCTTTATATTCTTCTTTTGAAAACAATTTTTCTTTTAATTTATTTTCCAATTCCTTCTTTATTTTATTTTTAATACTCTCTTTCACATCATATCCCCAAATCCTTGTTTCTACTGTTTTATCGCCAGTTTTATATCCATGAGAAACAAAAATCTTTGAACCCTTTCCCAACTCGCCAAATATCTCGTGCCGTTTATTTTTATCATCCTCCACCTGTCTTATGGCGTCCCTTATATGAAATGCTATTGGAAGAAAACAGTAATCATTCCATAGTTTTCTCCAGTTTTCCCAATTATCATTAAAGCCATTATGATCCGAAGCATGAGTCCAGAAAACTTTCCTGTCAATTAAGTTAGATATTCCATCTTTGAATTTAATATGAAACTTGTAAAAGAAGAAGTCATTTAGATTTGGTGATTTAATAGTATTACCTTCCTTTTTTAATATAGCACTTTCGGGTTTTCTATCCCTATATGGTAAATTATTTTCAACAATTTCAATTACACCGTTGCCCTGTGATATTTTTGCTCCTAATCCACCATAATTCGCTATTATATCCAATGCTTTATTTAATAAAGCCCACTCGTTTGAAGATATTTTTCTTAGTGGTATAAATTTCAGAATTATTGATCCATCAGCCATAAATCCTGCTACATTTCGTTTTAAGTATTTCTTTTTTCCTTTGATAACTCTCTTTTCCCGCGTTCCTATTTTGATTTCGGGAATAACTGCTAACTTATTAGATTCTATCTCTAGTCGAAACTTCCTTGCCCAACCCGTGCATCCAAATAATTCGCAAGCATCACAATGATTCCCGTCTTTATCTGGACATCTGTTATCAGAAGTTGAGTCACATGCACTCCCACCTAATCCTCTAACCAAAACTTCATACCACCATCTCAAGCTTCCGATTATGCTAGTCTCCCTTAATGTTCTACATTCCCTATCTTCATCCCCTGTCCATATAGGAGTTAAGGGTTTAATTTTAACAGTAAGTTCTCTCATTTCCTCATCTCCGTAAAATCATTTTTATGCTTCAGATAAACTATCTAGCTCATTGTCTTGAATGCTCTTTCCTATCCCAGTTTTACTCAAATTATTAGTGCTTGCATTAATATAAATCTCTGTCGTTTTGACCTTTTGTATCCTAAAGAGTCTGAATATATATCAAATCTACAATGAAACAAATTCTGGCTTTTAGGGATTCGTATACCACTTTCTTTAGCCCGCTAAACTCCAGTGAAGCGGGCTTTAGCTCGCTGAGGAGGTGTTGAGATGTCGAGTGGTGTTAAATCAGATAAGAAGAGCAGAATTAGAGAAGCAATAGAAACCGTGCTAAAAGCATTCGAAGACAATCCAGAAAAAGTTGCTTTGGCAGTATTCAAAGGGAACAGAAAGCCATCAGACAACTGGAGCTTCTTCAACCGCCTGATAATGCTCATGAACAACACAGAAGATGCAAGAGGTTTCAGACAGTGGCAAAAGGTCGGCAGGAGAGTTAAAAAGGGAGCAAAGGCATTCTACATCCTCGCCCCCATAAGGAAGAAAGTTCCAGTGAAAATCGAGAGAAAAGAAGAAAGGATGAACGAAAACGTAGAAGTTGAAGTAGTTGAAATCGAAGAAACAATATTCGTTGAAAAGCTTGTAGGGTTTAAGCCAGTTCCGGTATTTCGCTATGAAGACACTGAAGGCGAACCGTTGCCAGAAGAGAACTTCAGCATCGAAATCCCATATGAATTCAACGGCATCATTGAGGAACTTGGCTTGAGGGTGGAGACTACAGCTTTCAGGAATTACTACGGCACGTACAACATAAAAACGAAGGTTATAAAACTCGCATCTCCCGAACTCATTGTCTTTCTGCACGAATTAGCACATGCTGTTGATGATCATTTGCATGGCATACAGGGAGGTCAGATACAACTTCAAGAAGTTGTTGCTGAGTTCAGTGCTGCTGTTATCGCTTATCTGATGGGCTATAAGATCCCTTTAGGCAATGTAAAGGAGTATATCGAACATTACGGATTCACAGAACTTTTCAAGGCTTTTGCGAGGGTTGAAAGGGTTGTCAGCTTTGTTGTTGAGAGGACATCCAGAAAGTCAGTTGAAGCAGTAGGAATGCCAGTAAGAAAGCCCGCCTCCCAAACGAGCGGGCTTTGAATCAACAAAGTCTGCAGGAGGTGGTTTGATGAAAAGGAAGTTTATTAGAGATAGAAAGGAAGAAGAAAGAATCAAGCAGTTCTGCAGGGAGAACGGACTTGAAGACATAGCAGAGCAGATTCGGGCTGTTTACGTGGAGGTTGATGGAAATGCCTGAAGTTGTTGAGGTAATCATCAGAGCGAGCTTTGAAACAAGGGGCTTGCCAGAGGAAACCGTAAAGAGGGCAATAAAAAGAGTGTTCAGGCAGGAAATCGTAAACAGCGATAAATGGTGTTTCTACAACGGAAGAGAAATCTATGCCGATGTTGAAGTAAAAATAGGGAATGCAGGAGCATCAATAAATTTCAGGGTTAAGGCTTGGCAGGCTGAGAAGTTCGTTGAAGTTCTGAACAAGAGGATGGAAGAACTCGAAAAGCTCATTGAAGAGCTTGCAAGGCATAAGGAACTCAATGAAATTCTGAATTGTCATCGGCGACCAGAACAGGAAGAGGAAATCAAGCCAAGAACGTTCGCAGAAGCTTTCGCTGAAAACAGGATTGATGTGATCTGCTGATTTTTCTTTTTTAATTCAGGTGATACGATGGAATGGTGTGACGAAGACATCATAGATGTTTACACAAGGCAGGATGCAATAGAAGATGGAGTAATCTTCAAAGCTGGCAGAATAGCAAACAGGGATGTAGATCTAACAACGAATCTAATTGCAAAGCTGGACAAGTACGAGCTTGCTAAGGCAATTGTTGAAGGCTTGGAGACGGCAAGGCATTTCAGACAACCAGGCATGAAGGAAATCGTCGTCAATGGCAAAAGAGTTTGGGTTGATGACAACGGAAGCGTTATAACGCTTATGCTGCCTGAGGATTACTGATTTTTTCTTTTATCTTTCCTTAAAATTTTTAATTTTAATACTACCCTTACCCAATTCTATACTTTCCCTCAAATGTATCACAACTGGTTCTGAAATTATTTCGCCATGTAGCTCTCTGAGAGTGGATAAAGTAACGTGAGTATTAAAAAAATAGGTGGCTACTTTAACTTTTACTCTATGCGGGTACAAAATTAGCTCATCTCTATCCGAATGAGCCATATTTAACACCTAAATTCTCTAAAAATTGTTTAAGTCTTCTGGCCAGTTCGTCATACGTTCTTATCTCATAATTTTTTAATTCTGCATTAAGTTGCTTCAAACGATCTCTTTCTTCTGGAGTAAGGTTGTTGCTAAGGCCTATTACAAGAAGACCGTGAACTTTTTCTGCCTTCATATCTGGATACTTCCATCTTAAATGCTCAATATTGTTTTTAATATAGTTTAAATATCCCTCTATCTGAGCTTTAGCATCTTTTAGATGTTTGTGTTCGGGCATGAATTTTCCACTCGTGAACAATTTTTTCTTCGGGGATTCTAACTCAACTATGATATATTCTCCGGCTGGAGTTTTTATGATAAAATCCGGTTTTAGATCCTCCGAAAGCTTTGGCTTGGGTTCGACACTTTCATAACCCATCAAAAGAAAGAATGGATGAGCCTCTAAGAATTTTTGCATATCTGACTCATCAGTGTCTTCTTTGTATATCAGTTTCTCAAATTCTTGAAGTGCACTTACAAGTGCGGTTATTGGAATTCTTGGTATTAGGCTATCTAGATACCTCCTTACCTCCAATTCTGCATGTTGTATTGCCATTTCCTTAGTAAAGTATTCTTTTGCACTTGTACTTATGAGCCATAGGAATTTTATCTTTTTCACGATTCTTCGTCCATTTTTTACGTATGCGATACCCACATTAACTAATTTTACGCTGCCAGCTTTTAGCCTCACAAAAAGACAAGGTTTCTCCATAACAAACGTTGTTGACTTGCATAGGTAGTCAATTATATCCTTAAACGCATCATAGAAATCTCTTGTAACGAGATTAACGTTCTCAATTCTATTGAATTCGCCATTTATCTCAAAGAAAGCTTTATCATTATTGCAGGGAAGTTTGATAAGGTATTCTTCTATACGCCTATCTGTTTTGCGAACGGATATCTCCCAATCTTTGCTTCTCTCTATAAATTCAATTGCGACGCCGTTCTTCTTTGAAATTACACATGTTATTCGATAAGGGCTCCACATATATGCGGGGAACGTATGCTCAACATTTGGGTATTGAGATATAGACTCTCTCATGTGTCTAACAAACGAAAGTACAAATTCCTTGAGTTGACCGCGTGTAATCCTATCCATACATTTCAGATTTTTTGTTTATCGTTTTAAATTTTTATTGACAACTATTGGTCTTTTAGCCGCCTTCTCCAGTGAGGCGGCTTCCAGCAGAGAAGTCGCTGAGGAGGTGATTCGATGAGTTTCGTAGTATGTCCGGTTTGCGGAAACGTTGGATGCTTTGAGGTTGTTGATGCAAGCTATTCAGCGAGGAAAGCCATCGAATACATGCAGTGCTGCAGGTGTGGAGAAGTTGTAAGACTTGTTCTGGAGGCTTGAAGATGATAGCGACTGAGTACAAGGAAAAGAAATTCACAATGGTTGTTTACAGGATAAACGAAGCTGAATTCAGCGTTCTAAGTCTTAATTCAACCTTTGGCAAACCAAAGCAGTACGTTGTGAAGTGGATAGGCTACAAGTGGATTTGCTCATGTCCCGACTATGCAAAACACAGCGAGGAGATTGATTACGCGTGCAAGCACATTGAAGCCGTATTCAAAGCTGTCAGGAAAATTGGATGGAGTAGAGATGGTATCGAAGTTGAAGTAGTGAGGAGATACAAACAGAAATTTAACGGGAATGGCAGGAATGCTGAAGCTGTTAAGGAAGAGACAACTCCGACAGAGGTGGCAGCATGAGAAAGATACTCATTTCCAAAAGTTACATCTTGCTCAAATCAGGCAGCTTAGAATTCTTTGTTGGCAGGAAAATACTTCAGAATGCTGAAGGCTGCAATGGAAGAAGCAGAACGGATGAAAGATGAGAAGATCGAGGAGATAATCCTTTAATTTTTATCAATTCTTCTGTTGATTACTTGATCAAGATTGCTTTGACTCCTATACTCTTTGCGATGTCAACCATTCTTCTGTCAGCAGAAACAAGCATTGAACCAGTTTTCATTGCTGTTGATATATAATAAGCGTCTGCGGCTCTGCAACCCTCTTTTGCAACCTCTATCGCATTCTCAATTATATCTTTTTCATCGTAAAGGCTTATGTTGGACTTAATGAAATTCAGAGCATCATCTACATCCTTTCTCCCCGTAAGCCTTCTTATCGCTGAAGTTACCTCAACCAAGACAATTTTTGGCGCATTTAGTTCAAAATTTTGAGATAGCAAAAATGCTAAAAGAGCCTTTGATTTCCTCTGCCTCTCCTTAGCACTCTCTATTTCCTCAAGCAAGGCATCGACGAGAATTGATGCATCTATTGTAATCATTCTCTAATCTCCATAAGAACTTTTAACGGATCTTCCTTTGGTTTCCCGATTCGCTTTGCTATTTTCTCTATCTCTTTTAGTTTCTCCTTAAACTTTTCCTTATCCACTTTTAGTTTGAAGATTTCTTCGATTATTGATGGATCGATTTCATCTGGTGTGTCGAGTGTTATTGTGACTTTTCCCATGGAGATCCTTTAGCTTTGAAATTTAAATAACTTTCCCGTCGGCCATCTTTCCGGTCAGTTCAGCCAAATAGATATATTCTCAACTTTTCTTTCATTGACTTCAATCTGAAGACATAAATAGACACCGAAATGTTGAAGTAAGATTATCTCTCATTTTATCACATAATGAAATATGAAGAGTTAAAAGAATTGCTTAAAAGAATAGAATTCAACAAAACTGAGCCTGAAATACTTGCCAAACTCGTTGAATCGGCACAAATAAAAGGTGAGAAAGCTCAAAGAGAGTTAAGAAATTTAAGGGGTTTGACTGGAAAAATTGTTGATGTTTTATGGAGTAAGGATTTCTTTTTCATAAATAATAAAATAAATGAGACTGAAGTGGAAAAGTATGCAGTTGGTATAGATGGAAGCTTTCAGCTCGTTGGCGGAATTGGTGGTAAATGGTATCTATTTTTGAGTGTTACTAGAATATTATTCAAAAACGGACTTGAATCTGAACCAGAAGTCGAGGTTTTCTGGGCAGATATAGATGAAATTGATGAACAAGATACTCCGAGCATTAGATTGGCTGCTGAAGAAAAAATGTTGACCGCTGAATCAAAAGCTATTTTAAATTGGGGTAGTAAAGATATCAAATCAGTTGTTTTTATAGATGGTCCCATTATAGACCCTCCTTTCTCATTTCGTAATGATGAAGATTATATAAATTACAGATGTGAAGCTTTTAGAGTGTGTTTAAAAAATTCAATCGTGATTGGATGTGTTAAGAGAGTCCGTGATAGATTTTTTGTTAATCATATAATCAACAAATTTAATGTTAAAGAGGCAGAGTGTTTTCCAACTGACCAACATTTGATGTTATTGCTTTTTACAAAACTAAGACAAAATATTTCGTTAGGTTCACTATATACAAACTGGATTGATTTGAGCGAACTAAATACTAAGCCTTACAAGGAATACAAAGAAAATGACGTGTATGTGGTGTCATTTTTCTATGAGAGAGATATAAGATCAAAGGTATTAAGAATCGACGTTCCCTTTACTTTTCCACCATCTGAAAATGTAGATTTGGTTAATTCCACGATAAGTAAGGTTATCAATATACTTGACTATTGGACATATCCTGGACAAGATCCATTGCCAGTTTTACTTGCACATGAAAAGTGTAACATTAGAAAGGGTGCTGCAGAAGTCCTATATGAGGAAATACTAACAAAAAGTAGGAGTGTAGATCCTTTTGATCAACTCGTAGCAAGTAGAATGAGGTGAGTGTGGTGATTACAAAAGATGCCGTTGGAATAATCTTAAGCGGCGCGACGACAAGAGAGGCAACGTGCCAACTCTTAAAAGAAGCAGAAAGAGGAAAGATAAGAGAAGGCATGCTTTTGATAATTAACTCGGGAGAGAGAAAAATACTTTGTAGAGTTTCTCAGATTTTGCCCTACAATGCGTTTTATACTGAAGGCGATCCTTGGAGTGAGGCAAGAAGAGAGGGAAGGCCAATCCCAGAGGCTGTTGCTCGACAGTATGAAATTTGCAAATTAGAGTTGCTTATAGAAGTTCCCAAGAAAGAAATCGAGTATCCACCAAGACCGGGTGACATTGTTGTTAAGGTTGATCCAGAAGTGTATGAAAACTATGAAGAAGACTTATTCGGTGTTCCAAAGGATAAAAGAATATCAGATGGTGTTTATAGGGGGATTATCAAATTTGGTTCATTGAGTGGATACGGTAGCTTACCCATACCTCTCGATGTTGAGAAGATACCGATGCATTTAGCTGTTTTTGGAGTAACAGGAAGTGGAAAATCATTTAACACAGGATATCTAATTGAAAAACTTGTGAATATACCAAAGAACGATTCTGAGCATGTATCATATCCAATGATAATTATTGATGCACATGGTGATTACTTAGACTACGTGAATTATGTAGACGAAAATGGACTGGAAAATTTGGATTGGATAAAGTCTGGTTGGATCCAAAGATACGTTTTTCCCAACATTTACATGAAACCAGAATTTAGGAGAAGTGAACTTGTAAAACCGATAGGTATCAATCTTGACTTGCTTAATTACACAGAGTTGGCGGAAATTATAGTAACATATTTTAAGGGAACTACTGAAGGGGCGGAACAACAAATCAGTGGGTTGATTAGAGCTTTCGAATTGATTCGTGAAGCAGGATATTCGTCTTTGCACGATCTTTTCTATAGAGATAAGGATACCTTGTCAGAGTATGTAGACAGGTTACAAAATGAAGGATTTTTTGCATCTACTATTAGAGCTATAAATAATCAATTAAATGAATTTTATAATTTAGAAGATAAATATAAACTGCTATCTACAGATTCGCCATTAAAAAGTGACAAATTTGTAGATGACATTACAAATAACAGAGGTATAGCAATAATTGATTTTTCAGCTGAAGGTGCACCAGGTGTAGATTTAAAGACGAAACAGCTTGTAATGACTTATCTCGCTACAATTTTATTTAACAAATTCACAGAATACAAGCTGAACGGAATTCAGAAGTACCTATTATTTATTATTGAGGAGGCTCAGAATTTCTGTCCAGATAGATCTTACCCAATTGCTTCAAGTTTAGCTCATTCAAAGCTCTCTGCAATAGCTACGCAGGGCAGAAAATTCGGTTTATCGCTATGTCTGATTTCTCAAAGACCATCTTTTGTTGATAGAATAGTCCTTTCGATGTGTAATACTTTCTTAATTCATAGAGTTTCTCCAGAGGATGTTAGTTTTGTGAAGAGTGTAACCGGTGGTTTGCCTCAATCACTTGTTGCAAGGCTTACAACTTTGGACACGGGCGAGGTAATCGTAACTGGGCAAATGGTTACGGTACCGTTCCCCTTAGTAGTAAAGGTTCCTAAAGAAGAGAGAAAAGTTAAACCAACAATTGGTGAAACTAATGTTGTAGATAACTTATAAGGTGATACTTATGGAAACAACAAAGATTTTTAATAAGCTACCAAGCGATGCGGGTGTTGTTTTTGAGGGATTTGAAAGAATTACAATTAAAAGCAGACTGGATGTTAAAAAGAAGCTTGAGGAATTTATAGACATTGTAAAATCTGAGAGAAAACCCACAATGAGGGTTATTGTTGGAGAATGGGGCGAAGGAAAAACGGATGCGTTTAAGAGATATATTGAACCTATAACTAAAGAAATTGGTTATAGTGCATTTTTTGTTTCAGCGTCAACCCTTTCTAATTCCTTTGAATTGCCAGATATAAAAAAGCTGATGAATGCAACACCGTCTTCTTCTCTTCAGTTCTTAGTTGCCTTATTTGCAAGCATTAAGGCCGAATCCCAAATATCAGCCGTACCAGATCCAGCTAATTTTTATGACCCAAATGAGTTCGTTGAGGATTCTCTAATGAGATTGACAACAAATGGGGAGAAGTTGGTTGTCTTTATTGATGAATTTGAAGAACTGCTTTTGAATCTTCCTATTCTAAAGAAAATAATCTCCGGTATTAAAGAAACAATTAATGGACAGTTTAGACCAATCTACGAGGGGGGAAAGTTTGAAGGTTACTTACATTTTATAATTGCTGCAACACCAGACGCATTCTACAAGCTTCAAGTTAGTGAGGAAACATCGCTAATTTTCGGAGGGCTGGGGAGGAGGGTAGGAGTAATAGAGTTACCTGAAATTAGGAAACATGAAGGTATACCCTTTCTATGGGAATTATTAAAATACTGCTTTGATTATAATTTGCCAAAACCCCTTCCAATAAAAAGTATTGGAATTCTAAATGGAATATATAGAATAACACACGGAAATCCAGGTAATATGGTAAGCAAATTTACAAGGTTGATGAATAGAGCGGCAAGTGAGATTGATGATCCTGATAAAATGAAGGTAGTAGATTACAAGCTTTTCTTGGACTTTTTCAAAAATGAGACAATTTTTGTATATGGCGGCTCTACTCCATGTATTGAAGTTGAAAATTATGATAGAATTTTAAATATAGTTAAAGACCAAAAAAGAGCCGAACTAGGGAAAGCATGTGCAAATACATTAAGTTTGCTTGTGGGTGAATATAAACCATTTGCATCACATGAGATAGAAGAAAGAATAAAAGTAACAAATGCATCTAACATCGTTAGTATAATCAATAACAATTTACAGCGATTGGGTATCCAAAAGGCCATCTTAAGTGTTGCAAAGGCGAAAGAAGGAATAACTTTGGACGACATAAAAAATAAGTTATCAGAATTTATAGTTAAAGAAAAAGATAGAGATATTATAAGAATTGATAATTACATAGAGGTATTTGATGATTTTGTAGATAGAATAACTTTTTATGACCTATTAAGTAATGAACTACGTTCAGAGATTTATTTACCTATAGATGATAGGAGTATCGTTTCATTCTTTGAGGGTATAAGCGAAGATAGAGTAGTAGAAATCAGAAATAAGTTTAGAAAGCTGTGTAGCAATGAGAAATATTACGTAGCCAGTGATGAACTACTTCTACAAGTTTTTCCCACACCGGTTCCTAAAGAATTAGAATTTATTAAAGATCGAGAATTAAAAATGAAATTATGGAGAGAAACCACAAGAGGTTTGGCAGAACAGTATGAGAAATACGTTCCGAATGCTTTATTGACAATCCTTGAAGCGTCCAAAAATTTCAAGATCGATAGGATAAGAGAAGAGAGAGGTCTAACTTTTGTTAGAATTTATGTAGATGATGTAGAAATTAACACACTGTTTTTTGCTGTAGATGGCGATCTTAAAGGAGAGGATATTGACGAGATTCATAAATATATCAAAGGCTGGAAGCCTCCAATACACCTCGTTTTGGCTATATATACTGGAGATATAACTGAAAAAGGCGAAGAAAAAATCGAAGAGAAAGAACTTGGTAAAAATGGAGAAAATATAATTATACCAATTAAACTGCATCCAACATTAACTAAGAGAATAATAATTATGCACAAAATGTATCTAGAACATACCGATAAAATTGATGATGCAATATTCCATATTGAATCGAGGAAAGTTGTTCAGCAAGATATTGAACTTGATAGAAAATTAAGAGAGTGGTTAAGAGACCAAGAATCTCTTGGATTAGTTGTGTCCGATCCAAAGCTTGACTCTGCAAAGAGTGCAAAGGAGCTTGCAGATACCTTAAAGTTCTATATAAACTTTGTTGGAGAAAACTTAACAGTCCAAGAGGCATTTGATAGGAATAGAACCGAATTGCAGAAATTTATCAAGTATGGTTCAAAAATTGGATTCATTCCTGACATAGAGAGCGCTAAAACCTTAGAAAAATTATCCAGAGATCTTGAAAATAATGGATTCTTAAAAAGAGAGAGTAACGGAACTTATAGAGTTATTGAACATCCTGTAGAGAAAAGGATCTTAAAACTCATAGGATCAGCAAAGGGCAAGCTCGATGTTAAGAGCTTAGAAGAATATTTCATAATTACAAGTTCAAATAGGAGGATTTTGGAGCATCTTTTCTTAAATATTTTAGAACATAAAGGCAGAATAATTAAAGAGAAGAATATAATTGAACTAACAGGCGAAAGTGAGCTAAAATATAAATTAGACTTTTCGTATGAGAACTTGCATAGAGTACTAGACGATAAAGATGAAAAATATGGATTTTGCTTTGTAAGAAAACAAAGAGATGAAAAAGTTATAACTTTAAATGATTTCTTAGATTTTGTATCTAAACAATATGAAGAGCTTGATAGAATAATTGACATTGATGTTCGTCTACAAAAAATTTTTTTACTATATAGATTAATAGAGTACTTTTCAAGAGAGTGGCTAAATGCCATAAAAAAAGCAAAAAATGAAGCTGAGGAAAAAGTTAAAGACCTAAATGAAAAATTGGAGAAGTTCAAAATCGAAGCAGAGAATGTATGTAACGATTTTAACAGATGGCTGAAGATAATTATTGATTTAAATGATATAAAGGAATATAACGAGATCGTAAAGTTAAGCAATAAAGTTAAAGAGATCGAGAGTTATGGCAGTTACGAAGAACTTGAGAACATTTTTAGGGAATATTATGATAACTTTAACGGTGACGAGCTTTTTGATTACAGAAAACAGACAGATGAGTATCCGTATTTTAATGTAAAATTATTTATTATTGATTCTTTAGCCAAAAAAATTGATGAAATTATAGAGAATGCATCGAGTGGATTAGAAAAGATAAGCAAAAAATTCAATGGAATTAATACAAATATTCAAAAAATTTCATTAACAATCAAGTCAAAGGAATTTACCAAGGAGTACGTTCTTTCCTCTATCTTGCTTGAATATCTTAGAACTTGTTTAGGAGATCTCATGCCAAGTTTAAAAGAGACTAAAATCGCTAATAAATCAATTGCCGAATTAGAGGAAATCGTTGATCAATATTTAGAGCCGATTGAAGAGAACATAAGTGCAATGCAAAAATTAATTGAATATATAGATAATTTATATAAGGAAGAAAAATTACTACTCAAAAACGCATCAAAGACTAAAAGTTTCATAGGTAAAGCAAATGAAATCTTTGATTTAGAAGATTATAAACCAAAACTTGAAGAAGTAGAAAAGAACTTCAATACTTTACTGGATAAGCTAAATTCGTTACCAGCTGAGATTTCGTCTCATTTGGAGGAAGATCCTAAGGAGTTCTTAAACTATGTAACCAAAGAGCTAGATTTGATCGATCACTTAAAAGATATAGGTTCTGGCTTTAGTCAAATCAGAAACAACTTAGAGGACACTTGGAATGAATATAAACGAAGTACATTGGAATATCTAGAGCGTTTAACCAGAACTATTAGTGTGGTCAAGAAAAAGCATGAAGAGTTATCTTCTGCTTTTACAACTCTATTGAGCTATATGGATTCGCTGAAGTTTAAGATAGATGGAGAACTTATTACGCTAACAATAAAATTAAGTAAAATAGAAAAGGAAAAAATAAATATCAGAGATAAATTTTATGAGCTGATTAAAAACATCCTAAACGAGGAAGAAGTACTTGTATTGGAGACTGTAGTCGAGTTAAGCAGAAGATTTAGAATGATTTGGGTTGAACAAATATACAGTATTATTAAAAGTAAATTAGATATTGATTCTAACAAAATTGACAAAATACTGTCTAAACTTGTGAAGGAAGGATATCTGAAGCTGGGTGTGTCTTTAGCTGTTTAGGGGGGAGAAGATGGTAGATAATGTAGAAACTCTGAGTGGTGGAGATGACCTTTTTTTCCATCCAGATGTAGTTTCCTTCTACTCCTCGGTAATTAGAGAGTGGGAAAGCGAAAAAGAAGTAGCATTACTACTGGGTTGTACAAAACATAAGCCGTATTCCCGTTCATTTATGCATAAAAAAGTTATTGGGATGTTAAACAAACATAATTTAACTCCCAAAGTTCAAGAGTATATAATCGGTGAACCACTAGTAGTCGTACCAAGGGAGTGGGAAACTAAATACCCTGCGGCTCACTATGATTTTCCACCAAACGAAATGACTGAAAGTGGTAGAAAGGTATTTACTTTTAGGTTAAGCCAATTTTTTAGAAAAGCAATCGAAATGCATAATGTTTTCATAATTTTTACCCCAAATCACCACAAGAAGATCATTCTTGATAGCATAGATGGCTTATTTTACCCAGTTACTGTACCATACAATCTGTACAAACTACCAGTACTTTTAAAAACGTTGAAGGAGGTTCTAAATGAAATTTAGAGTTATTAAGGAGGATAAAACTACAAATGCTCGCTTAGGTGTACTAAATCTTAACGGTAAAAAAATAAAAACACCAGTTTTATGGCTTGGCTGCATGATAAAGAAAAAACCTCGCCCGTGGGAGTATTTTGATGTGAATACAATAATGGTGAATGCTTATGAGATTGTTGAAAAGAAAATAATGATTAACTTAATTCATGAGTTCCTAAATACTGATGGGTTGGTAATGATGGATTCTGGAGGCTTTCAACTTATGAAGAAAAATATACACATCACTCCCGCAAAAGTCCTCGAAATATACAAACAAGCAGAACCAGATATTGGCGTTGTGCTGGACTTCCCCTTTAACCCATCAGATTTGGATAGCAGAATAAAAAGATGGAAGAAAACATTAAAAAATACAAGATTTATGCTTAATAATTCGCATGATATAGTTTTGATGCCTGTTGTTCATGGGTATACATTGGAAGAGATAAAGAGAGCTTGTGATGAATTAAAGGATATTACCAACCCTAAAGTTGTAGGTGTAGGTAGCCTGGTGCCTATAGTCAGATATATGAAAACTTCCAATATCTCAGAACTAAATGGAATGAATACAATTAAATTTATGATAGATGCAATTTCAATTATTAGAAAAGAATTTCCTGATGCCTTCTTGCATGTTTTTGGAGTTGGTAGTGTTGCAACAATGCATTTAATGTTCAGTTTAGGTGTAGATTCTGTTGACTCCATGAGCTGGAGGATGAAAGCAGCTTATGGGGCAATTCAACTTCCTGGTGTCGGTGATAGATTTATCTCTCCCAAAAATGGTAGAAAACAACTTAAAGAAGATCATTTGCTCGAAAAATGTGAATGTCCAATTTGTATTAACAAATCACTAAGCGAGAGAAAAAATGCATTAGATAATTCTAAACATAGTACTTTTTATAATAGAGCCATACACAACGCATTCATCTTTAAAGAAGAGGAAAAAATGTTTCATAAAGCTTTAATTAAAAATAATATAATTAAATTTATAGAAAAAAGATTAAGAAGAACTAAGTACTATAAGTTGGTTATGGATTTTATAACTCCAGAGCAGCCATCACAACATCGGCATCGTACTTTTTGATTATGTACCTCGTCCTTCCCTTGCCTTTTCTGCCCATTGCAACGTCAATCAGCCTCAGCCTTTCAAGCTTGTTGATTATCTCGTAGAAGCGTGTGTAGCTCATGTTTACCTCTGCTTTCAGAATTTTGTAAACATCGCCTGAGCTTACGTCTCCTTTGATCGAGTAAATGATCTTGAGAGTTTCCCTTTCATCTGAATTTAGGGCTGAAATGGACTTGGCAAGGAATACCTTTGCTCCACCTTCATATACTCTCTCAACATCTCCTATTTCCACTTTTCTGCTTGCTCTTCTCTCAGCCTCAATTCCTGCCATTCTGAGCAGGTACATCCCAAAACGTAGATCACAAGCCTTAGCTGTTAACTCAACAATTCTATCGAATGCTTCATCCGTCATCGCTCCCTCATAAAAGCCCAGTTTAACCCTCTGCCTCAATATGCTCCTGATTTCTTCCTCATCGTACAAAGGGAAGTAAATCTCGTCGGGATGGAAAATTGCCCCAGTCTTCATGTCCAGCATAACCCTTTCAGTAGTTGCTGTAACAATGCCAATTTTAACGGCATACTCTTCATGAGCCTTTAAAAGGGTGTAAAGGATATCGTTGGCTGCATCATCATCCAGGAAGTTGAAGTCATCCAAAGCAACGATCAAAGCTTTTCTATCATCGGCAAGCTTCTGGCAGATAGAATCGTAGAGCCTCGTTATCGATATGCCTGTTTGCGGAGGCTGATGTTTGCATACCCGCTCAAATATCCTTGCCATAACCTTGTAGGCTGATCTCGCTAAAGGACAGCGAATGTAAGCTGTGTAAGCATAATCGCTTACTTCATTTAGGATTGTTCTCATCACCGAAGTCTTGCCAGTTGCCGGTGGACCAAATAAAAGGGTGTGAATAGGAGTTGAATTTCTTAAAGCTGGCCTTAAGTTGGCTGCTAATGCTGTTAATTGCCTCTCTCGATGGAGTAAAGCATCGGGTAAATAGTCTGGATCAAAAACACTTTCATCCTTAAACAGGGTTTCATCCCATCGCAAATACTTCATTTGACTTCACCTTTTCTTAATTTCTCAATCTCAGCTTTAAGCATTTCAATTTCCCTCTGCATTCCCATGAAGATTTTGATGAACTGTGGATTTGTCAACTCGTTAAATGCTTCAGCCTTTCTCTTCTCCCATTCTTCGATTTCCTGGATTGCTTCCTCAGTCAATGGAAGTCCGCACCTTGAACAGAATCTGGATATTGCTGGATTTACTTGCAAGCAGCGAGGACACTGCTTGACCTCCAGATCTTTGTTATTGTTGTTAGTCTTAATTCCATACATCTTCAGAATGGCTTCATCAACATCCTCGCTTGCCAAATGCACATAAACGCCAACCATCTTACTACCATTAACCCAGCCCATGTACTTAGCCCCAATCGATTCAGGAACCTTAGCCAGCAATCTTGTAGCTCTCGTATGCCTGAACAAATGAGGATATATTCTCTTCTTTATTCCCGCTCTCTTTGCAATTTTCTTCAGCTGCCACTGCACGTCTTTATACTCCATAGCCTGAAGACGCTTTTTTCCAGTGAGTTTAATCCAAAGAGGAGATTCAGGGTCATCTCTCATGGGATGATCGCTCATCCAAGCAGAGAGATACGTTACGGAAAACACAATTCTTAGTTTCCTTCTGATCGTTTTGCTTTTCGGCAACCATACCACTGCACCATATTCATCAAATGAAACGTCTTTTACTCTCATCGAACCAATTTCTCCAATTCTTGCCCCTGATTCGTAAAGTAATGAAAGCAGTGCACGATCCCTAGAATTCGTGCATGCGTTCATCATTTTCTGGAATTCCTCCTCTGTTATTAGATCTGAAGGAGACAAGCTGTTCTTCACTTTTCCAATTGAGAACCAATTAATGAGCTCATCTCTCCCATACCACCTGAAAAATTTTTTGAGCGTCTTTTTGACTTCAAAAACCGAGCTGTCAGAGAGTTCTCCACTGTTTCGAAGGAGCTGATAGTGGTTAATGACCCTCTTTACATCCGCCTTCTCGAAATCCTTCAAACGTTTATTTACAGTCTGTATTATCTTTTTCAGATAAATCACATATCCCCTAACTCTGAACTCCGAAATGCCTTCTGCAATGAGATCGCTAGCAAACTCGTAAACGATGTCGTAATCCTCTGGACATTCCTTTCTGAAGTTCTCAAGTGCCTTGGACAGTCTCTGGTGTTGGTAGAAGTTCATGGAACCACCTCGCATATCGATGTTATATACTTACACGCCTTCCTGAAAGTCATCAGGGAACTGAACCAGAGGTTACTAATCCGGGAGGCGGGACTAAAACGCTGGGGTGACTCCCTACCATTTTTTTATACTCTTCAGTTCAGTATGAAACATGGGTACATTTTACAATCCGGACAGAGACATCACCAATATTAAACTAAGGTATCCGAAGGAAATTAAATACAATGGCGAATTTATTGCTGGAAAATTCATGAAATATCTACTTGCTCAAGGATTGGACAAGAAGAGAGTTGTTAAGTTTTGCAGATATGCTAAAGTAGTTTCTGAATGGCTGAACAAGCCATTTGACCAGATTGATGAGGAAGATATTGAGGAGTTTCTTGCTATTGTTAATACATCGAAGTATGCAGAATGGACTAAGATGGATATAAAATTAACTATGCGTAAAATTTTGCAGTGTCTTGGAAAAGAGGAGTTGGATAAATTCACATTAACAATCAAAAGACATGAGGAGAGGTTGCCTGAAATTCTCAGCGAAGACACCATTAAAAAAATGGTTCAAGTTGCAAGTGAGGTGGACTGGAGGGATGCTGCTTTGTTGGGCGTAGCTTATGAGACGGCAGCGAGACCAAATGAGTTACAATCAATGCTAATCAGGGATGTTGTTGAAACACCATACGGTTTCAGAGTTTCATTAAAGGGCAAAACTGGAGAGAGAAGGTTGCCGGTTGTTCTGTTTGCCTCAACATTGAAAAAGTGGCTGATGATCCATCCATTTGCCAAGGATCCTGAAAAACCTGTTTTCTGTTCACTGGCTTCAAACTATTTAGGGGAGTTCTTAAGTTACTCTCACTTCAGCAAGATATTCAAAAAATATGCTAAAAAAGCTGGAGTAAAAAATGGAATAAACCCCTACATCTTCAGGCATTCGAGGTTGACAGTCATGGCAAAACACATGACCGAGGCTGAGTTGTGCGAGTTTGCAGGGTGGATTCAAGGCTCAAAAATGGCGAGAGTGTATGTCCATCTAAGTGGTAGGGATATTGAGGACAAGTATTTGCAGATTTATGGGTTGAAGGAAAGGGAAGATGAGAATAACAAGACAAAACTTGTTACATGCATGAGGTGTCAGATGCAGAACAATGAGATCGAGAAGTTCTGCGTGAGATGCGGTTATCCATTGACAAGTGAAGCTGTAAGAGAGGTTTTGGAGGGAGATGTATTTAAACAGGAATTAAAGAAGATGTTAAAAGAATTGATTGGTTAAAAATTAAGCCTTAACCTTTTCTTTAAATTCTCTTATTAGCTGCTCTTTGCTTTTTCCAGTCTCTTTCTCTAGTTCATCTAAGACTTCCCAGTATTTTATCATCCGAATTACATCAAGCTTATCTGCAATCACTTAATTATCACCTCCTTGATATAGCCAGCTTTTTTTAAATGCCCCAGTATGATTAGAAGTTGAACAGACCAAACTCCAAGCTCCTTTGCAGCCTCCTCAATTGTCTTTCCATTGATCTTATTAATAAAACTTGGCAAGGTATGGGTGAGGGGTTTATTCCTCCAGAAGTATTGATAAACGTCCAATCCGTCTTTTTTTGAAATTGATAAGCTTAGACTCATAATCAAACCTCCAACCAATTTGAGAGCTTACTCAATTTCTCCTTAATTTTAAACCTCCAGAGTCTTATTTTTGCAATATAGATCATATAACCGGTCAAATTTATGAAAGACTGTCCTCAACCCTCTAAGACACCCATTTTGGTAATCCTTCCTTAAATTTCTATGGGCCCTTATCCACTTACAAAAAAATTCAGGACAGTAGCACTTAATGAGCATGAAGGTCTTTTTACGCATTGCCGGGCAGAAAACGCAATTTCCAGCGGAATTTATCTTTCTGTAAAGTTCGTTCAGGGGTAAACTGTTTTCCTCGAGGTAGGCATAGACGTCATTGTGTGTCCAGTTCCATATCGGATAGAGCTGTATTAAGCCCCATCCATGCTTTTTAGATATTCTAACACCTTTTTGTTTGCTGAGGATCATTCGCCTCCGGGAGTCAAAAGCCTTGATCCCTGCTATTGAAACGTATATCGGGTTGGTTTTCTCGTATTCTTTTATCACTCTATCCTTGAACCGATTAAGACACCACCTCGAACCTTTCCACAGAATTCCGGGATAACCGTATTTTTGTAGAATATCAAAGAAATCATATTGGGATTTCAGGGTAATTAGTTCCTTGTTGTATTCGTCTGCTACCTTCTCAACGAATTTGTCACACTTGGGATGAGTGTTACCTGTAATGTGGATGTAAATTATCTTGAAATCCTCTAAAATCTGATTTGCTAAATCAAGACAGACAATGGAGTCTTTTCCTCCGCTAAAGAACACGTATTTTTTGTTGTAGTTGGCGTATTGCTTTAAAATAGTTTTAGCTGAGCAGATTTTTTGATGAACACTCATTTTAAACCTCCAAAAAAGCCATCAAACTCTCTCCATACCATCTTGCTGCCACTTCTAACTCGCTAAAATTGATGGTGAAGTTGGTTGGAAAATTACAGTGTGGGATTGCGTAGATGATCCCGTTCCACTCCTCAACCCTGAAATCGATATTATACTGTTGTTTTAATTTTAGAATGATGGGAGTATATTTGATTGCTATCTCTGTGTCTGACTTCTCCCCGTTTAATTTTCCGATTTTAAATGTGCGGGATTTGAAGAATTTAATTGCCTGTTGTCTTCTCTTTTCCTCCTCTTCTTTAAGCTTCTTAACCATCTCTTCCCTAGATCTGAGATACTCCTCGATCTCCTTGATTGAGAGTTCTTTACCTCTTGGCATCATGCCTCCCCCCAAGAATCACCAATTACTTCCCTCTCCAACCTCATTTTGTTCCTGTTCTCATCCCTCAGGTAACCCTGCACATCTTTGATGCCTATGACTTGCCTTCCTACCCTAGTAATCTCGGCGTTGAATTCAACGTGAGAAAATACCCTGATCAAAGCCAAGGCCTGGGAATAGTGAATATTTACTCCTATTTCTTTACCCTTCTCCATCAGGTCTCTAGGCGTGAATTGCTCTGGCAACAACTCATAGAGTTTCTTTAGCTTTGAAAGGGGCATGGAAATCTGGCAGGTTCCACCCTTATGCCTTGCGACAACAAAATCATTCTCCTTGTCGACTTTGTATTCGTAGCCTTTGTCGTCGCCTTTGGCGATTTCTTTTTTGAGATCGCCATCAAGTTGATTATCGTCCTCCCCCTTCTCTTCCTTGGCTTCTTTACCATCTTTGACTTCTCCCTTCTCAAAAACGATTACAATATTGCTATCCGAAGCCCAGAGATGGATTTTCGGAGAGCAATTAAAGAATCTGTAAGCCTGCTCCCATATTGGACCATCGGTTAGATATTCAATATCTTGAGGATCAATTGCATTACCAAGGATGATTTTAATTCGGTCAGGATAGTATTCAACTATCCCACGATACTTGGCCATCGTGCTCACAAAACTTGAAATAGCCCAATCTGCCTGCATAAGCATCACCTTCTTATCTTTCTCGTGTTAGCAAGCCTCATCTTCACAACGGGGCTGTGGAGGTGAGCATCACATCTTTTGCAAACCGGTAAATTTGTCAGAAATACGACGTCTTTACCGCTGATTCTCCTCCCGCAGAACGTGCATTCGAAGCCCGTTTCGTAAAGTAAGTCGGCAAGCTGATCGAGAACCCTCTTTTTCTCCGTTGGTTGCAGTTTATTATACCAGTTGAAGAACTTCTCCGCAAACTCAGCCTCCTCTTCCTGGAATTCCCAGGAGTATCCTGGTACGTCGATCATTATTATACCCCCAGTGCTGTAAGAACTCGATTATCACCCAATCTACCAATTACTATCCATTCATAATCATCTTCATCAAGCAGTTTAGCATTTTCAATTGCCTTCTGTGCTTCATCGATTACATCAGGCTTTATTTTCTCGAATTCTTTTTCTAAGGATTCTTTCAATCTTTTGATCGGATCGTCGAAGTTTAAATAAACTAAATTTATTTGCGGGATATCTGCATCAACAATTTCAGAATCTGGATAAACAAGCTCTTCTGCATATGAAGATGCTATTTTAGATGGTATTTCAAAAAGTTCCCATAGCTTGTCACTTATTTCATCAAAAGCCTCTTTTATTCTCTCTTCAACAAGCTCTTTTAGCAGTTCTTTAGCCTCTTCTGGTTTTGGTGTTATTCTTATACCAAGCTTCTTCATCTTTGCAATTGTGTAAGCTAATACTGGATTCTCAACGTTCCACCTAACTTTTAGAACTGATAAAGCGGACAATTCAATTCTACTGGTTCTAAATTTCCTGAATTTCCCAGCTTCTGGCTGCGAAGGTAATGCCAGCAAGCTGGCATCATCTTCATGTAAACCTAAATCAACAACGTTCTCAAGCCATAACTGTAAATGCCTTGTTCTTCTACTCCCAATATCAAAAACTCTGTAAATCCATTCTCCTGCTGTATCGCAGTCATGTAGGGCTAAAACTGGTCTGCCATCCTCTTTGAAAAGTTGTCTCATTAGCCTTGTTGAGAAACCCTGCCCTGCTACAATTGTCCATCCATGGTGACTTAACTCTTTTAGGTCTTCTGCTTCATCAGCTTTTTCGACGAATATGAAGCCTCTTGCTCTGTAATATACTCTTTCAAACTCACTTATTGGTCTTTCAATTCCTCTGTCGTATATGACACCAATTGGTTTTGCCTCAGGTCTCTCAAGTCCGTATTGCTTTTCTATGCTTGGCCATAAATCATCTCTGTAGGTTGCATAACCTTGGGCAGTTAAGAAATGGTTGAATTCCTCTTCAGTTATTTTACCTTCTTTAAGTCGTTTTGTCAAGTATTCACGGACGATATAGTAGCTTCCTCTGATTCTTCTTGTTTTTAATTCGTCATAGTGTTGCAGGATTATATCTTCCACATTCGCCCATAGATTTGATCTGCGTGACATCTTTAAACCTCCGCAAAAGCGGTTAACCCCTTACTCTCGAAAACAGCCTTATCTTTCTTTGTCAGCCTTTTTCTCTGCTTGTAATCGTTAATGCTTGCTAAACTTCTGGTTTTCACGGTTTCCCCCTCAACTTTGAACAAAACGTTAGATCCCAGCTTGCTTACAGGAATTTTAACAATAGATCGGCTGAATGGAGCCTCAACCTGAATTAAAGGAGTTTCGTAAAATCTTCCGGTAACGAAAATCTTGAACCGTTCTTTTATCACGGCCTTCTCCGTCTCGATAACAGCGTTATCCTCAATGATTTCAACCAGCTCTTTTAGCTCATTATCGACGTAGGTTACAGAGCCAATCTGATAGCTGCCACACCTTCTTTTCACTTCTCTTCCACTGTACTGTTCATGAACTACTTTCAGTCTTTCATCACTTCTTACTGCCTGCTTTAGTCTTTCGGAGCCGTTGTAGTTGATTCCATGGATGATGAAGTAGCCGAAGATTATCGCTACACCTCTTGATTTCTCGTAAGTTGCCAGGTAAATTTTATCTCCCCATTTGAGAGTTTTAATGATCGTTGATGGTAGAGCTCTTGCTACGCCGTACTTCTTAGCTTCTTTTTTGAAGGAATTGATGTCATAAAGTCCTTTACCAATGTAGTGGATTCTTATGAACTCCATATCACCACCCGAAATACTTCTCGTTTCTGACAACAACCGATCTCTTAACCCGATGCGATTGCCTATTGCAGGAGCTAAACTCACCGCAATTCCTGCAAATCTGCTCGTTAACGAGCATTCTTGATTTGGGACAGTGAAACCACGTTTCTTTTGATTTTCTAGTCGGTTTGGCTTTATTCTGTCGCATCAGCCATGCACCCCCTCAATACTGCCGGCTTTGCTCTAACTGCACCGCATTTCGTGCAGACATCGAAGTACCCAGCCAAGAAATTCGGAAAGAGTTTGAAACCATCAATCCAGTAATGGTTGCAGTTCATTTCTGAACCTCCCCTAACCACTTTCAAAATTTACAGCAGAATAGTCGTATTCTGCAAGAGGATCGTAATCGTCATCGTCATTCCTGTTAACGATGTCATCCATGAATTTATTGAACTCTTCTTTTACAATTCTACGTTCTTCCCTGTCGCATACCAACCACAGATAAGCCATTCTGTACAATACGTCTTTTAGTAACAGTTCTCTATCCTTTCTCATTTCTGAGCCTCCTTAAACTTTCGTTATCTGCAATCTTTTTGAGACAATAGCACCTTGCTGAGTGTAAAAAACAAGTTTTACGTGCTGGTTGAACTCCGTGAAATCTATTCTGATGATGTGTTGCAAATTTATGTATATATTGTCAAAAACTTTAAGCCAAGCCATGTTAATCAGCCTTCTTTATCTCTTTCTCTATCTCTTTTCTAAATTCAGCAATTGCATCGAGAATCGTCTCTATCTTCTGCTTGCCAAGTCCTGTTTTCTCTTTCAGGTATAAAATGAGCATCTGTCTCATGAAACCAGATGTGGGGATGTATTCGAGGCTTTGGCGATCT
>Ga0180301_10000121_pt1 | contig 55614 bp, 61 predicted proteins | sample GuaBasSediGuay16_FD_121797 | JGI IMG/M metagenome (GOLD analysis project Ga0180301, IMG submission 121797) | Subseafloor sediment microbial communities from Guaymas Basin, Gulf of California, Mexico - Guay16, Core 4569-2, 12-15 cm | ecosystem: Environmental > Aquatic > Marine > Hydrothermal... | reverse complement strand
GTTATGTGAGTTCCTTCTCAGGAATAGTGTCGTGATTCGTGTTGATGCTAGGTTACGGAGATTGAGTAAAGTACCAAGTGAACCTTGGGTAGGTAAGGTGTGGAGTTTTCAGGTACCTATCTACTACTGGATTCTGAAGACTATGGTGAGTAAGCAATGTGAGAAGGTAGCACCAAGAGACGTCATATCGGTAGCACTTAGGGAGTAGGTCCTCTATACCTTGAGCCCCAATCTCCTCTTCAGGAATTCCCTAACTTCACTAACTAGTTGATTAGCTAACTGTACTAGTTTAGGAGCTTCACCCCATAACTTCTCGTAATCCAGACTACGGTACCTGTGTACTAGTGCATGTCTAATCGGTATGAATCTCCGTAGTTGCTCAGCTACATCACTAGAGATGACACCCCCCTTAACAGCAAAATCAACGTAGTCCCTGTAGTACATCGCTACACCCAGATTCAACCCAGCTACGATATGTCTCAGTAGATCCACCATAGACTCTATGAGAGTCTGCATCGTTCTCTCAAAGGACTTCCTCAAATGCTTATCACCAATAACCCTCTCAAAACCAAAGCTAAGTAACTCCTCTAGATCACGAACATCCTCATGAATTCTAGCAACTACATCCCTAATCAAGACAATATCTATAGGATCACCTCTCAACCAACTTAGAGAACTCGACCTCTCCTCAAGTTCATAGACCTCGACATAGGACTGATCACGAGGGAGAAGTGATCGAGTATCAACACCCCTATTAACAAGTTCAACACCTTCACGAAGTATCTTCAACCTAATTAGAGGATCCATAAGCTCCAAGTCAGTAATCGATACCTGACTCTCAGGTATACCAAGTTCTCTAGCTACATCAGCTACGAGATCAAGCACTACACCACGATCACTAGTCAAGATAGCTATATCGACATCACTTAATGGACTAGGACAACCCCTAGCATAGCTACCGTAGAGATACGCTAGGAGAACCTGAGGATACTTGATGAAAACCTTCTTGAGCCTATCAATGACATTCATAGATGATCTGTCCTTCATTTTAAGTTACCCCACACATCTAGAGTTGAGAATGAGGTACCTAGTAGACCTAGCACCGAGTACTCCTAAGCTCAGTTAGGTAATTACGAAGCTTCTCAACTAGCTTAAGCACGTCTTCACGATGAATCTCAAATCCAAACTTCCTGAGAAAACCATGGTAGAAATTTGCGTGAAGTCTCTCAGCACTAGCGAAGAGCTTAGGTAACTCACGGTCATTAAGCTCCTCACTAAGTAACTCAATCAATTCCTCAAAATGACCATGTCTAAAATGTGGCAACCCTCCCGACTCGGCAATAGCACTCAAGATAGCGTAGACAGCACCCCAGTACTTCTCACTAGCTTGAGTAAGGTCACCTCTCCTATACAGATCCTCAGCATCGCTAAGGTACTTATCATGGAGTTTGAGGTACACCTCAACTCTGGATTCAGGATCGAGATTAGAGATTACAGAGTCCACAATCACATCTACTACCGTCCTACCCAAGTACTTAGCCTTTCGAGCAAGGACCTCATAAACAACATCAGGAACCTCAATAACAGTGAACTCCACTCTTCCCACCTCAATCAGTAAATGAGTTAACAGGTAAATTAAGGTAGCTAAACACACTAAGCTACCTCTGAGAACCCTTCGAAAGCTCCTTCACCTTCTCCTTAGTGTACCGTAGAAGCCACTCAATATGAGGAAATCTCATCTCAACAACATCAATACCGTACTTCACCTCATGAAAACCCCAGACATGTAGGTCATACGCAATACCCCAGACAAACTCAATCCTCGGCTCACCAAGCACCTTAGAAGCCCTCGAAGAAGCACTACCAAGAAGCCAAGTAAACCACCTCCCTAACCTCTTAGCCTTCTCAACCTCAGGAAGGTTAAGGAGTTCAGCAAGAGCCTTCACACACTCCTCAACAACCTTATACAACTTCTCACTTGCTTGAACAGCATCACCCTTCTCAACATAGCTCCTAGCTTCCTCCAAGTACTTCTCAGCAAGCTCAAGACGAACCTCAGCAACACTCTGAGAATCAAGATTAAACTTCTCAGCAAGAACTTCAACTAAAACATCCTCAACACACAAACCCCTCCTCTCAATCTCCTTAACAATCCTCCTAGGAACCCAAACAATACAACCCAACAAAACCCACCCAATAAACCACAGTACAGAGGGAGCTAAATAACATACCTACACCAACACAGACTCAACCGAACACAGGAACACACTAGATCAATCAGTAGTACAGTACAGTAACGTAGCTCTATGAAATCACATAACCAACACTCTACGAGACTATAATCGATTCTGATCAACTAGAGAAAGGGCCCCCACGTGACCCCAGTAACCAAAATCCTCAGGATACTACTAATCCTAGTAACAATAGCATCAGCAATAGCCGGATTACTCGTGAAGTCACCACTACCACTAGCAACCATACTCATGTGGTTCCTCCTAGGTAGGTACGTAGTAAGTGACAGAGCACTAAGGAAATTCCTAGGAATACTCATCATCGGACTAGCACTCTCAACAACATACCTAGCAATCAAGTACCCAGGACTAAGAGTAACTAGGTGCAGCAACGTACTCGATAAGTACCTAGAAACAGGAAACCTCACAAAAGCAATCACAGAGATAGGAAACTACATCACCGTAGGAAACGTAACATACCTACTAAACCAAACCAAGGTAGAGATAAGCAACAACACCATAACCCTAACCATACCGATAGAGATCAACGGAAGCAAAGTACCTAAGAGCTACAGAGTACAGGTAAGCACCGTAGACATAGGTAACGTACTTAGACAAGTCATAGAGGTATACAGAGAATCACCAGCATACCTCGTACAGGACTACCGAGATAGCTTAGAGAGGATAAGAGAAGCAACAGGACTAGACACACCAGTACTCATCCACACCATAGCACTACTCTACCACATAGGCAATATAGTGAACCTCGGAATACCCAAAGCCATAGACGACGTACTTAGAGGATACGACCCACTAACAGCACTAACCGAAACATACCCAGGAACCTTAGGAACACTAGCAGCAGCCATAGTACGACCAGACGTACCAAAGGAAGTAAAGGAGAGAGCAGCAGCACAACTCCTAGCAACAGCACTCATAGAGGTAGCAATCAGAGCACTAGGAAAACTCTACCCAACAACACACCACATAGCAAACACCTACCTAAGACAACTGAGAGAACTAGTAAAGAAACTCTACCGAGATGACCCAGAGATCATACAGTACATAAGGACACAACTCAAGACAACACCAAGACACGAAGTAACAACACTAATCGAGACCTGGGTAAGAACACTCAGCACAGGAAGAGGATACGTAGCCAAGGTACCAAAGACAGGAACAGTAGCAATACCAAAGACCTTCAGCAAGTACATGGTACAGAAACCAGGGCTCTATACCCTAAAACTAATCAACGAATGGGGAGTACAGGAAATACAGCTAAGATACCTAACCAAGGTAGACAAGATCAAGCTACACCTCAAGAAGTACACAGGACAGTGGATAGGTATAGTCCTCGAACAGACAACCCTCAAACAAGTACTAGATAGGTGGATAAACACCATAGAACCAAAGCTAAGACAAGTACTCGAGATAGATGTCATAGACGAGAAACCAGTACTCAAACTACCAGGAACCACCACCATCCAAGGAGAACTAAGACCACAGTACGCAGGCTACAGATCACCATACATCGTATTCAAGAGAGGAGACCTAGAACTACACCTAGTCCTCCAACCAAACAACCTACACTGGAACATAGTAACAAAAGCAGAAGGAGTAGTAAAAGCCTGGAAAATACTAGACATCATACCAGTAAGAAACGAGAGAGAACAAGTCATAGGGTACTACATAAGATTCCACGAACCACAAAGACCATACACGAGGTACTTCAAGCTACCAGAACTAAAGCAAATATACGAAACCATACCAAGAGCAAAAGCAAAACAACTAGTGGAGAAGAACCTGATAGTCATGGAGTCTGAAGGATACATAGGGATCTTTGTGAAACCTAACTTGCTGTTTACATACCTTACATTAGATTCACGAAGTAAAGGCTACATTGGAGAGTACATAGCACAGAAGCTACTACATCACCGAGTACTGCGTAGGTACATATCAGAAGCACTTAAGCTCAAGGACTTCACGATTGAAATGCTCGGGCAGCCGGGCAAGCCTGACTTTATAATATTGTCTGAGAAGGGAAAGGTAGTAGCGGTTGTTGAGACAAAGATTCGGTTTGCAAGCTATGAAGAGGCTCCTAGCGTCCTTGAATCGTTGAGGAAGATGTGTATTAGGGAAGCTAAAGAGCATGCAATAGGCATAGGGGCTGATTACATCATGTACATATCGGTAGTGTTGACTAGTGCTGAAAGGACAGTTAACGGCATAATGGTCTATGTTGCGGTATTTGATTATGGTATCAAACACCTCTGATAAGGCGTTGCTAAGCCTCAGAAGGTGCTCTAACTCTTTTCCACATTACTTTTTTCTCTCTCAATAACGAATAGTGCAGCATGAATGACGATACGCACCTTTACAGGATCCCCCTTCTTCAAACCCTCGAGGTATTTCCTATAACCAGCAGCAAAGAGGTCCCAGAAAAGTTCGCTTAAACGAATACCTCTGTCATACCGAAAGTACACGATAGCAGCTACAGGCAAACCAAAGACCTCCGGATCCTCAAGCCTCACACACCCCTCCTTCTCCTCAACATACTTGAGCGGTGCAACACAAATACTAACAGGATACCCGTCGGGCAGACCACTCTCCCTCAGCTTTTTAAGTACTTCATTCGGTATCTTAACCTCAGTAGGCATCATATAAGGTACTTCAGCTATGAAGCAAACCGTAATAGGCCTAATCTCCTTAACCTCAACTGGAAGCTTAATGACAATAGGCACAGAGGATTCACCAACAAGAGGAGAGGCAAGCCAGTATATAAGATTCCTGATACAATGAAGAGCATGTGTAGACTACACAGAGTAATCTACAGTACCAACTAACAAGGATACAGAGTACACCTGAGATCAGGATAACATAGCTAAATGAAGCATCAACTCAAGATCTCTTACTTTCCCTTCAAGCTGTCTTCCTCACATCCTCATCAACTATGAATAGTGCTGTATGTATCACTACTCTCACTTTTACAGGATCACCCTTCTTAAGGTGACCTACATACTTCCTGAAGTTAGCACTAAAGAAATCCCAAAAGTACTCACTCAACCAAATACCCCTACCATACCGAAAATACACAACAGCAGCTACTGGCAACCCAAAAACCTCAGGTCTCTCTAGATTCACACCACCCTCTTTCTCAATAACATACTCCAACGGCGCTACACAAACCTGAACAGGATACCCATCAGGAACACCAAAATCCCTAAACCTCTTCAAAACATCCTCCGGAACCCTCAACTCACCAGGGACTAAGTAAGGAACCTCAGCAACAAAGCTAACAGTAATAGGTTTAATTTCCTTAACCTTGATCGGTAACCTTATGATGATAGGCACAGAGAATTCACCGAGATAGAACTAAGCTAAGTAGTATATAAGATCCCCAATCAAAACCTCAGAACCAAAGAATCATGTGAAAAACCCACCAAAATTGGTGAAGAAGAAATGAGTAAATGATCCCCCGGGGGGGATTTGAACCCCCGGCCTGCCGGTTGCTGCGGGTTGTTCTTTCCTACCCCACTACAGCCGGCCGCTCTGCCAGGCTGAGCTACCGGGGGTTGTTCTCGTTTCACGTGGTTGTGTGGGGGTGTTATGTGTTTTTCGTCTTGTTTAGAGTAGTAGTGCTTGTGTTTTCTCTAGTTTTCCTGTTTTTGGGTTTGGTGTTAGTTCCAGTGTCTCTAGTGTTGTTGCTCCTATGATGCACCATGTACATAGCTGTAGTGTCTCTAGTCTTTGTCTTAGTTTCTGTGGGAATTCTGTTACTGCTATGTGTGCTTGTGGTAGTTCTTCTCCTTCGATTACCACCTTATCCACTATAGCTAGTTCGCTGGGTAGTTCGTGTCCGTCTGCTACTACTAGTTTGATTTTTCTTCCTGTGTACTTGACTCCTATCTCGTCTGCTACTTCTCTGTCTATGAGTGTTAGTGTTGCTCCTGTACCTACTAGTGCTGTTGCTGTTACTTGCTTCTTTGTTCCGTGTATCTCTACTCTTGCTCTCACTAGTGTCATGTGGGTTTTCCCTCTCTGCTCTTTGTTGTTTCTGCTCTCTTTGTTTCTTAATTGAGTTGTTGTTTGATTGGTGTTTGGTTGTTGTTTTGATTTGTTTCTTTGTGTGGTTGAGTAGCCACTCTATGTGCTGTATGTCTTGTGCTATGTCTTCTACTGTGTACTTTGCTTCGTGGAATCCCCATACGTGTATGTCGTAGGCGATTGACCATGTTGATTCAATTCTTGGTTCGTTGAGTAGTTTAGCTAGTTTTCTAGCTGCTTTTCCTAGTAGTTGTGTCCACCATCTTCCTTCTTTCACTGCTTTTTCGTACTCAGGTAGTTTGTGCATGTGTGCTAGTGCCTTTATGCATTCCTCGACTACTTTGTACATTTTCTCGCTTGCTTGTACTGCGTCGCCTCTCTCGATGTATTTCCTCGCTTCTTCTAGGTATTTCTCTGCGAGTTCTATTCTTGTCTCTGCTTCCTCTACTGGATCTAGCTCTAGTTCTCGTACTAGGGTGTCTACGATGTGTGTTGTTGGGTCTAGTCCTCTCTCCTTTAGTTTCTCTACTAGTTTCTTCGGTAGCTCTATGGTTGTCGTCATCTTCCTTACCCTTTCCTCCTCTAGGTCTTGATCTCTATCTTCTCTATGTTGAGTACCTTACCTAGTTCTTGCTGTAGTTCCTGTACTTTCTTCATTAGTTCTTGTTTGTCTGTGTGCTGTAGTGTTATGGATATCTGTACTGGTTGTCTTGGGTGGATCTTGATGTAGGTTACGTGGTACCTGCTCATGTCTATGTTCTTGAGCTTGTTCTCTACCTCGATCTCGGTTCTGTGTCTCGTGTGTACTATCAGCTCTATGGTGTGTTTTGTTTCTGTGAGTTGTTGTAGGTGTGGTTTTACGTGGTCTTGGAATATTTGCTTCATTTCTCTTGGTACTCCTGGTAGTACGTAGATGTGTTTTCCTTGGTGTTCTATGTGTAGTCCTGGTACGATTCCTGTGTTGTTTGGTAGTGGTTGTGCTGTTGGTGGTGCTCTCGATACTTTCACGAGTGCTTCCTGTGTTATCTCGTAGTTTAGTTCTCTACACCTAGTTAGTACCATTTGCTCTATGTCTCGTCTGTGGTGTAGTGGTTGCTGTATTGCTTCTGCTATTGCCTCTACTGTTATGTCGTCTCTCGTGAATCCTAGTCCTCCTGTTGTTACTATGATATCTACTTTCCTGAGTAGTTCCCTTATTGTCTCGACTATTTCGTTCATGTCGTCTGGTACTGTGACTACTCTCTTTACCTCTATTCCTAGGTCTGTTAGTTGTTTGCAGAGCCATGTTGCGTTTGTGTTCTCTATGAGTCCTCTCAGTAGTTCGGTTCCTATTGTCACTACTGCTGCTGTGTACTTCCTACCTTCCATGTCTCTCGCCCTCTGCTACTACTCTCATTCTGTGTACTAGCTTTATTCTCTCTACTCCTCCTATTTCCTCGATGTACTTTGCTACTGGTTCTGGTACTAGGTGTTTCCAGGGTTTGTCCTCTACGATGAGTTTCCTTATGAGTGTTCCGCTTACTCCTTCTAGGTGTGGTACTGGTCTTGTCTCTAGTCCGTAGTCTTTGAAGAGTTTTGCTACGAATTCGTTGTTTGTGTAGACTACGTGTACTCTAGGTACGTAGTTTAGTACGTGTCTTGGCCATGTGTAGTTGTTTGGTATGTTGTCGACTGGTATTACGTAGGTTCTGTTGTAGAGTGGTCCTAGTGCTAGCTTTATCATCTCTATTCTCTCTCCTGCTGTGAATGGGTTGTCTATGGTGTAGTTGTACTGTGCTGATGCTACTGCGATGACTACCTCATCTACTTCGCTTAGTATGTGTTTTACTGCATGTAGATGTCCGTTGTGGAATGGTTGGAATCTACCTATGAAGAGTCCTCTCAGCAAGTTCTTCACCTATGTCTACTATGTCTTGGCTTTCTTTGGTGTTTCCTCTATTCCGAGTACGTGCTTGAGTAGGTTTTCCTTCTCTAGTACCTTCACTAGTGTTTTCTCGTGTTGTTTCAGTGCTCTTCTGAGTTGTCTTGGGTAGTTCATGAGTTTATTTCCGCAGATGTACTTTGGATCTTGTTCGTGTTCTTGAGTTAGTTCCTGTGGTGTTGGTACTTTTCCTCTGATTAACCACTTTCTCCATACTTCGTGTAGTGTTGGTCTTAGTACGTACTTCTCTGGATCTAGGTAGTGCATTCCACAGCAGTTCTCTGCTGTGCATAGTTCGAGAAATCCTTCCTTACAGGTGCTGAATTCTAGTCCGTACTTCCTACACGTCTCTGCTATCTTGCTCACTACGTACCTTCTCCAGCCTATGTGCGGTCTAGTTACCTGTGGTTGCTGTGGTGTGTATGGTTCCCACTCCACTTTCCTTAGCTCTGGAATTACCTTGCTTAGGTTGTTGATTTCTCCTAGTGTTAGCCTCAGTGACTCAACGACTACTTGTTTTGCTCCTGCGTACTTGAGCTGCTGTATCATCTCGATGTACTCATCCTCTACTACACCTGGTATCAGTGGTTGGTACCTAGCTACTACAGGTACTCCTTCACTACTTAGCTTCTCTACGACCTTCAATCTGTCCTCTGGTTTTGGTGCTCTTGGCTCTAGTACCTTAGCCACTTCGTCTCTTAGTGTTGTTAAGGTGATCTGTACGATTGCTAGCTGTCTTGAGCTTAGCTTCGTAACTAATTCTATCCAGGGTCTCTCTAGTATGAGTGTTGACTTTGTGCATATGATGAGTGGTACATCGTATCTCAGACATAGCTTCATTATGTACCTACTGAGTCTGTGCTCTTGCTCAATTGGTTGTAGTGGATCTACGAGGGTTGATAGTCTGAAGGGTATTGTCTTTAGGTTTCTCCTGGTCAGTACCTTGACTAGGTTCCTGAATTCGTTGATTAGTGATTTGAGTGGTTTGTTCTCTGTCTCTACTCTATACCACTTCCCGTAACAGTACGCGCAGCTGTATTCGCAGGTTGCGTATGGTTCTATCCTTAGTACTGAGTAGCAGAGTGTGCTGATGTGTGTACTGGGTTTTATCGTTAGTGTGTATCTACTCATGTCTCTTCTGCTAGTATGTCCCTGATCTTTGATAGTAGGTACAGTCTATTCCTACATATTTCCTCTACTCGATCCCCTGCTACCTCGAATATTAGTGGTCTACTGTAGTTTATGTTCTTGAATGCTTTGATGATGGTTTTCCAGTCTATTGATCCCATGTATGGTGGTAGGTGCTGATCTACTTCACCGTTGTTATCATGTATGTGTGTTGCCTTTAGGATGCTACCGTACCTCTGCAGTATCTCTGGTATTGGTAGCTTGTTTATGTGTGCATGACCTACGTCTAGGCAGAGTCCAAGTACTTCACTACCTACTTCACTCACTATTGCTGCTATGTCCTTTGGTGTTATACCGAAGACTCTTTCCAATCTATTTTCAATTGCTATTTCAACTCCTTTATCCTTAGCTACCTTACTCAGTTCCCTATAGAACTCTATGTTCTTCCTCAACATTATCTCTATATGTTTGTGGTATGGTACTGTGACTCGTGGTGGTGCCCATCCTGTGTGGGTTACTAGGGTTCTACAGTCCACCTCTCTACAGAACTCAATCCACATCTCCATCAGTGTAGTAGCGTACTTCCTTAATCCCACATCATCTGCAACCATGTAGTAGTTCACCTTACCGTATGGTGCATGTACTTGAAGTACCTTTAGCTGTGTTGTCTCAAGTACTTCCACTATGGATTTCTGTAGCTCCTTTACCCTCATTAGGTCGTTGTTCTCTATGTACTTGATGAAGTGCTCGTAACTTATCTCAAGGTACCTGAAACCAAAGCTCTGTGAGTCGAGTATGGCTCTTCTAGGTGTTGAACCTGGGTAGTACACCATTGTAGCTACTCCAAACTCCATCACTACCACCGTCTTAGTTGCTACTTACCTCTCGTTTTTGGATATTAGAGATTATAGGTTTACTCCTCTATGTGTGACTATGGTTACCTAGATTTTCATCTGCTTCAATCACTGTAGTTCGTAATCTAGACGATAAATCTTCAATTTCCATCTACATACCTATATGCCCAAAAGGCTTCTCACCTAGATTAGCTCAAGGTACTCTCTACCTTCAATGCTGAAGTTCACCTCCTCTATCGTGATGTCTTGATTTTTGAAGTAGGTTCAGAGGCGAAAAACCATATATTCTCATTGAGTGTAACACTCTCCCATGTACTCAGCTGCTTCATTGCTGATATCTATAGCGTTAATGCTACTGCTAATGTACATGAAACTCGATATTAGTCTATGCCTGCTTGCAGGAGCTATAACGTTAGTCCTGCTGACAAATCCTCTTCTACTTCCTAAAGTAATCTTGACCACGTTACTGAGCGAGACTTTCTGGATTGTTTTCTCTGCTACAGCTAGTATATGTATTTTAGCTGAATTGTTTCATAACTTGGGAATTGACAACGAAGTTGCGCAGACAGTAGTCTCGATTATGAGGCCTAAGGTGGCTATTATGTTATTACCTGCTGTACTAGGTCTTCTACCAGTTGCTGGTGGTGCTCTACTGTCCGCTCCATTGGTTGATGCTCTTTCACTCTGTAATTCGGTGATGAAGGCCTACATTAACGTGTGGTTTAGGCACACGATATTTCTTGCCTATCCGATTACCAACTCCATGATCTTGATTTCGTCACTAAGTGGTGCCGATTCCTTTTCTATAGCTTTATTCAATACCCCCTTGATGCTCCTTACTGTTGCTGTTGGCTATGTAATTGGGGTTAGAAAACTCGAGGTAGTTCATTTGGTTAGAGTTAGACCGAAATATACGTCACTCCTTACCCTCTTAATTCCTCTGGTAATAGCTCTAGCTACTAGACCCCTAGTGAGTGGTTTTTCTATTGGTATTGGTGTCATAGCTAGTATCGTGTTCATAGTATTCACATACAGACCAAGCTCCACTATACTACGTAAGGTTTTGAGTAGTAAAAGGGTTTGGTCTACAACACTAGCCAGCTTCGCTGTCATACTACTTAGTTTCTCAGTTAAGATGACTAGTGCTTATACGGTGATTAGTGGACTTAGCAAGCACCTTCCCCGTGATGTATTGCTATTGCTTGTACCCTATGTACTTAGCTTGGTAACGGGGTCTCAAACTTTTTCTATTACTGTTTCAGCATCTGTCTTAACTGCTAGCTCATTCAAGGATGCTGTATTAATATTTAACTCCAGTTTCTTTGGCTATGTACCATCTCCAGTACATCTATGTCTAGTCTATAGTGTGAAGTACTATAATGCCGATGTTGTACGTGTGTATAAGTACATTGGTCCTTCTACTCTACTTTCCTATTTGTTCTTCATTTCATACGCTCTGCTACTTCTAAGTTAACCTCACTAAGTGCTGTTAAATGCTCTACGTACTGTGTATGTACTTTCTTTTCTGAAAATGCTCTCTAATCCACAGTCACGCTGCAGATACTTTCACCTCTAACTCCTCACATCGCTTTCAATTTACTTAACCTATAGAGATGCTACGTATCATACTAGGTAGTGGAGTGTTGTGGAGTGAGCTTGAGGGGGTCAGGTCGCGGTAATATCTTCATCGTTCAAGGGGGCAAGTCCTCTTCATCCCGTTTCAATATAGTTTCTAGGAGGTATTTATTCATTGGGTCTATAGGAATATTGTCAATCTAACGATATGCATTGAGGATGATTGGAAGAATGTCTTCTTCGCTAAATTTACTGTGGATAATTAGTGTATTGCATACTTACTAACTGTGTTAAATTGCCAGTAAATTTAATATTGTAGTGTCTGTTGTGGTTACTGTGAGCTACATATGAGGTTCGATCGCCTATACCCCAGTAAGTCTATGTACGTACGTGATGTAGTTAGACATGGTGGTGAGGTAGAGCTACTTGCCTGGGTTCACGATTTGAAGTTCGTTGGAGATAGGTGTATTCTTGAGTTACGTGATTCAACAGGTGTGGCTTCGTTCATAGTACCTCAGGTAGAGGTAGTAAGGAACCTAACGAGAGAGAGCTTGGTGTATGTCAAGGGTTTTGTGGAAGGTGATGTATTGAAAGTATGTGAGTTAAGGACCATAGTTAAGGCTCCTCCTGAACTACCCGTAGATCTTAAGGAGGTAGATCCAAGTGATGTGAGGAAGTTCGCAAGGTACAGTTACTTCATTATAAGGTCTCCAAAGTACGCTAATGTACTTAAGATCCAGCAGTGGGTTCTATACTACGTGAGGGACTTCCTTATAAAGAGTGGCTTTGTAGAGCTCTTACCACCAATAATTAGTCCGTGTAGTGATCCAGGTTTGAGAGGAGCAAGGAAACTGAAAACAAAGCTCTATGGGTATGAGTACGAACTTATGTCTAGCGTAATAATGTTTAAGCAAGCTGCGGTGGCCTCTCTAGAGAAGATATTCTTTGTAGCTAGGAATGTTAGGGAGGAACCATTAGAAAACATGCACACTGGTAGGCATCTCTGTGAATTTACGCAGGTCGATGTAGAGTGGGCTTATGCCTCGATGTGGGATGTGATGAAGCTATGTGAGGATTTAGTAGTTTACACGATGGAAAAAGTTCTTGAAACGTGTAGAGATGTTGTGATGAAGTTCAATCCCTCACTTAAGGTACCTAAGAAGCCCTTTAAGGTACTTACATATGATGAAGCTACTGACATACTGAGGAAGTTAGGTATAGAAACTCCTAAAGGACATGAGTTAACACAGGAAGGAGAAACAAAGTTGAGTGAGTACCTAGGTGATGAACCTTTCTGGATTATTAAGTATCCGAAAACTAGTAGAGGCTTCTACTACCTAGAGGATCCAGAGAAACCAGGCTACAATAGAGATTTCAACCTCATACTACCTTGTGGGTTTGGAGAAGTTGTGGATGGAGGAGAACGTGAGTACAGATACGATAAGATCGTTGAAAGGTTGCGACAAATGGGTGAGGACTTAGAACGGTACTCATGGTTTTTAGAGTTAGCAAAGATTGGTATACCTCCAAGTGCTGGTTTTGGATTAGGCGTGGAGAGATTTACTAGGTACATACTAGGTCTTAGGTATGTGTGGGAAGCAGTACCTTTTCCCAAAGTGCCTGGTATTGTACCAACTCCATAGTGGTGAAATCTATACCTTAAGGGAGTTCCCTTACTGTAATACCGAATTTCCTAAGTATTCCATTAATTGCTCTATTTAGTTCCTGAAGTAGGTCCGATGGAGGTAACTCTCTAGTGCCCCTCTTTAGCAACTGCTCAACTTCCTGTTTAGCTCTCTCCAGGAGTGAGGGACTACCTCTCCTCATCCATTCTCTCATGTCATATCTTAATAGTATGTGAGGATGGTAAATTTCCTTCTTAAAGTGCTTAACGGTATGCTTCTTAGATAGAAATGTACCACCAGGACCTACATCTCTTAGTAAGTCAATAGCTAACTCCTCTATACCGATGTTGAATCCTCTACTAAACCTCCTAACTAATCCACAGACCTCATTATCGAGAACTAACTTCTCAAGACATTGAGTACTCTCGTGCTCTAACATACCAGGACCTGAGACAACGTTTATTCCTCTTAAACAAGCTACAAGAGCGCTGATACCTGTCTCTACACCAGATTGATAGTCGAGTAAGATAGTGTCGCTTAAAGCCATGTACGTGTGTGTTAGTAAGTTCAGATACTTTGCTATCTCAACATATGCAAGTGACACCAGAAGGGCTTCAGGAGCAACTATGTTCGGTGTCCCATACCTCATGTCAAATGTCGAAGGTGATCCACCATATACAACAGGTACACCCTTTCTAACTAACTGAGCTATTACTATACCTGAAAGTACTTCAGCATGGTGCTGCACTAGAGCACCAGCAATTGTCACTGGTGATGTAGCGCCGAGAGATGGCATTGATATTATCTCTATAGGTAGTCCATACTTAGCACAATCAACTAAATTCTCCACAGTGACTTCACTCCACTTAAGGGGTGGTGATGGACAAACATCGAATATAGCTATTGGTCTTTTATCGAGGTCGCTGATGAAGATGCTTAAGAGCTTAACCATGTCGTGTACACCATCTACCGTAAAGGCTCCTGTGACTATAGGCTTAGTCGAGTACTTCAGAAGTGGATATAGTCTAACTCTATCTCGGGTCTCTGGTGGAAATTCATGAGGTACAACAGCTGTGCTCTGAGCATCAATGTTCTCAAGTTCATTAACTAGGATAGCTATGTCGCGTAAATCCCAAAGTGTGGGATCCCTAATGGTGTTCTGTCTCAAGTCAAGTATCTTCGTAGCTGCTGAACCTGGGTTGAAGTAAGTTCTATCACCTCCAACCAATAATCTCGGCTTTCCTTCTCTATCATAGAGTGTGAATTCATGTGGGCAATCCTTAACTTTACTCTCAACTAGATCTCTTGGAAACTTAACTACATTACCCTCACTAACCTCAAGACCGTAGCTCTTAAGTAGGTTCACAACTCTTCTACTCTCAATCCTGACACCAATTACCTCGAGAACCTCTAGCGCCTTCTCATGTATTAGCTCAATATCGTTTTTACTCAATAACGAGATTGTAGGTCTTGGCATCTACTCAACACCTAGCAACTTCTTAACTAATCTTACAGCCTCGTACGCATTTGCAGCGTAACCATCAGCACCGATCTCTCTAGCCCATTCTTCTGTAACAGGTGCTCCCCCAACAATGACCTTGACTTTATCCCTTAATCCTCTCCTCTTCAACTCCTCAATAACTACCTTCTGCTCAATCATTGTCGTAGTCATTAAGGCGCTAAGACCAAGTACATCAGGTCTATACTTCTCCACTGCTTCAATGAATTTCTCTGGACTCACATCAACACCAAGATCTATAACCTCAAACCCAGCTACTGAAAGCATTGTAGCAACAAGATTCTTACCGAGCTCATGTATATCACCACGAACAGTACCTATCACTACTCTACCCTTTGACTTCTCACCTACCTCTTGACCAAGATGAGGTTTGAGAAACTCCATAACCTTCTTAAATACCTCAGCTGCTAACATGACTTCAGGTATGAAGTACTCTTCTCGTTCAAACTTCTCACCTACAATTTTCATAGCTGGTTCCAATGCCCGTTCAATAATTAATTTAGGATCTATACCCCTCTCCAGCAATTCCTTAGTTACCTTCAGAGCTTCTTCCTCATCACCCTCAATGATCGCTACCTTAAGCTTATTGATTAGATCCTCCATGGCAAACCCCCTATACATGTAATCTACGTTTTACCTCAACAATCCTCCTCAACTTCTCAATAGCTACCTCATAGGCTTTTTCCTTATTCTCAAAGAATCCAGCTAATCCCCTAAAACCACAATCTGGCTTAATCATCAGCAATCTACTACCAAACGTGTCAATACCTCTCTTAACTACGTCCATTATCTCCTCTACTGACTCAATCACTGGTTTCCTCGATGATACGCAACCAAATGAGATGAACTTATCATACTTCTCCAGTTCGTCCTTAGTGTAGACCGTTAGATTCTTTGGATTGTCCTTAAACTCATGATCGAGAACTTTAACGTACCGAGTACTCAGTAGAACGTCCTTAAGTAGTGGAGGTACCCTACCACAGACATGTACACCAGCTAGTTCTACACCCTGAAGAACCTCATCAAGGCATTTACTAATTTCCTCAATCGTGTAATCAAATAGTATGCGTCTCGAGCCAACTATTACTGAGAGTACTGGCTCATCAATTACTATGAACTTGAATCCAAGAACATCATGTAGATACGTGACAAATTCCCTAACAATTCTAGTCATGTACTTGAGCACGAAATCCTTACTACTTAAAGCAGATGTGAATAATCCTCGTGTCTCTCTTTCAGATATCTGAATTTCCGAAGCAAGGGTAAAGGGCCCAGTTACGCAACCTCGAATAGCTTCTACACATATCCTCTCCTTCTTCACAATACTAGCTACTATTTCAGCTTCCTCAAGCCTTACAGCAGGTAGGGGTAAGTTCTTCAATTCACTTAGCGATATGTTGATCACGTACTTACTGTTAACCAACTTTAGGACATGTATATCCACTAGTGGATCTAGGAAGATCTTTATGAAGTTACGTAGTTGTGGATAGGGTGGATAGTCGATACCTATATTGATCATATCGTGGAAAACCCTCAATACATTATCTCTAGTGAAATCTAGTGGAAAACTACCAACGTGAGTAGTGTACACAGTGAAATCACCTACTCTAGTAAAGTAGGATGACCTTTATCTACCTTAACTCTATTGACTAACTGGGTACTTGGAATAGAGTTCTCTTCTCTTAGCTTCGAGTAGTAGAGGTTCTCTACCGAGAAATTCAGCTGCTGATACGATACTTACATCTCGTTTAGTTCTTGAGAGAATTTCATTAACGTACTTCCTGTACTCTACATCTCTCATAAAATGGTGATCTATAATCAGTGTATGTATGGGGCACTCATTAAGTATCTCAACTATTGAGTTGAGGGCGAAATTCAGTAAGTCATTACTGTATCTGTGACCTAGCATGTAGGTCATTGGGCCATCTAGTATTAGTACTGTTGGTCTTACGTGTTTAATCCATTCAACCTGTTCTCTCAATGCTGGTCCCTCAACATCGGAGGTAAATAGTAGTTTCTCATCGCCGTACTCAATGAGTACCATGAATATGTACCCCAATCTTGAATCTGCACCATGTGGTAGTGGTGGTGAGGTTCTTACTCTAGTATTCCCGAAATGTAGTTCCTTGTTCTCTCCATACTCTAATGCTTTCAATCTACATCTTTCTCTAATCGACTTCAGGTATCTAGCTGCTCTAATTCTCTGAGATATGTTTATGTGATTTGTTGGGTGCTTAATTAGTACGTACTTCCCATCAAGTAGCTCTGGTTGTGCTGGATTATGGTGATCGTAGTGGTAGTGAGTTATTATCACTACCTCGGCTTGACTACAATATCTCTCAATTTCCTTCAGTAGTTCTTGAAGTCTCTGCTTCTCAAGAGGGTGAGGTGGTAGACCAAATCTACGTGGTGCAAGTGCTGCACTTGGGTCAATTACTATCCTGGTATCTGGTGTCTCTATGAAGGTTGCCATTGACCTAACACCAAGAGATTCAAATGCTATCGGTACTATCCTCAAGACATAGCTCACCTAAGCTGCAACTCTCTACGTGTGAGAATAAAGTTAATCTTAAGGGTAGCCTTGTGAGTTTTACGGTAGTGAACTTCTACTGAGGCTCTACCAGGGATGAACGATGCCTGATGTAAATGTTCTTTTGATAGCACCTCCACATGGTGAACGAGATATCTACCTAGGGCTTCTATACGTAGCTAAGGTATTGAAGGACATGGGTTGTAGAGTTAGGTTGTTTGATCCAAACAAGTTCGCTAGGGAGGATGATAGTGGAGACATTGTGATAGATGTCAATCCATCAGTACTTGATGAGGTGATTAGAGAGCTTGATGTAGTTGGTATCTCATCATTTAAGATGTGTGCTCCTGTAGATAGGAAGTTAGTGTCTATGGTCAGGAGCAGGGTTCCTGGTGTGAAGTTCATAGCTGGTGGATGGGGTCCTACGGTGTATCCACAGCTGTACCTACTCTACGTTGGTGTCGACATCGTCATTCGTGGAGTTCACATGCAAGCTCTACGGACGTTAAGTAATCTATTCAGTACCTATTTAGAGGACCTCCTAGCTGGTGAATTCAGTGAGTTGAGGCACGTCCGTGGTCTAGTCCTTAAGTGTGGTAATGAGTTGGTGTCTACAGGTCTTGAGGAAGTGCCTAAACCCTGTGAGATACCACTAGTTGATTGGGATCTAGAGAGCTATGGTCTTGACCCTAGAGATTACGTTGAGAGGGGTAGTGTTCTCGTTCCTGTAGTAGGTGCACTAGCACCTTGCCCACGATACTACGTATCTGGTTGTGTCTACTGTAGTATTGCGAGGATGATTAAGGAGTATAGGGAGGTCTATGGTAGTGATTTTCATGAGGTAGTTAGGAGATTAACTTTCTTCGATGTTGATAGGGTTATCAAGGATATAGAGAATGCTCTTGACTACTTCCTAGCTCTACCCTACGTTAAGAGAGTTAGCGTGGTACTTGTTGATGATGCAGTTACACCGAAGAACTTCAGGAAACTCTTCGATAAGTTACTTGAGACAGGGCTCATACATGACATCCACATAGTTAAGTTCCAAACTAGACCTGAGTACGCTGCTGAAATAGTGAAGTACATTCCGGAGAATCTACGTAGGAAATTCGTCATTGATCTAGGTGTTGAGTTCTTTAATGATAGCGAGCTCGCCTTTACTCGTCGAGGATTAACTAGTGATGAGCTTGAGCGTGCACTTGAAGCTGTGAGTAGGAGTGGTGTCATCTGGACAATGTACGTTATTCTAGCTAGCCCAATAACGTCAGCTAGATTACTACGCTACAACCTAGAGCGAATTCTACACTACATTGATTACTGCTACCTAGTTCGTGTCAATCCATACCTCTATGAGGAAGGTACTGAATTAGTTGATGTTGTTGGTGAGGATAACATAGCTACGTACGTACTTGTTAATGAGGATGAGACGGTGTACGAAGTCCCTTACAGACCTAGGTTTATAGCTAACTGTGAAGAGTTAAAGAAAGTACTTGAGGTTATCCGTGAGTTTAAGGAGGAGGTACTGAGGAGGTTAATTAGGTGTAGTGAGGAGTTGAGGAGTGAGGTTAAGAGGGTATGTGGTGATGTCTCTAAGTACCAGGAACTGATTGATGAGGGTATTGCTGATGCTAAGTTGGTTGGTAGGGTTGAGAGTTTGAAGGAGTTACTTGAAGCGTTATTACTTCTTGAGGATGCGGTTAAGGAGGATATTGCGCTTAGTGAAGTATTGAGAGAATACTCTCGTGATATCCAGGAAACCTCGTAGATACGAATTACTTATACTTACTCTACTGAATTACCGTGCTTAGGTATGATAATTAATCGAGTGAACAGTGTCTTAGAGAGATTGGAACGTGTTATTGAAAGAGCTGGAGATGATGTACTAAGGGAGGAGCTAGAAGGTATTAGGGATGAGTTGCTTCAGATCCGTGATCTCCTTATTGCCCTTAAGTGTAGGCTTCGTGATTTGCATATGTCGAGTGATGTAGCTTACAGGTACCTTGCTGTTGATGATGTTGAGAGGAAGAAAGTTGAGGAAGTTGTTTCAAAGCTCTTAAGAGTGTGGAGTCCTGGTGAAGAGCTTGACTACAGTACCATAGTCTCTATTGTGGGTGATGAGAAGTTGGCTGAAGCTGTTTTACAGAAGCTCATTGCCGATGGGCACGTAGTTGTAACAGCGAGGAGAGAATACGGTGTACGTACTCCTGTCTTTAAGAGAGTGTCTAGGTTACTGTTGAAGGATAACGTTATTAAATGGGTGACAAAGAGCCCCACGTAGAGTAGACCTCTCGTGACTAAGTCCTTCACATAGTGAGGAGGCGATATGGGTGTACGATGCCCCATTCGTGCCCTCACCTGAGGTTGTGGTTAGGAGAATGCTTCAACTGGCTGAGGTGAAACCTGGTGAAGTCGTTTATGACCTTGGTTGTGGTGATGGTAGGGTTCTAATAATTGCTGCTAGAGAGTTTGGAGCTAGAGCTGTAGGTATTGAAATTAGGAAGGATCTCTATGAGCAGTGTATCAAGAAGATTAAGGAACTTGGTTTGGAGGATAGAGTGAAGGTAATTCACGGGAATTTCTTTGAAGTTGATATCAGCGAAGCTGATGTAGTCTTCCTGTATCTCTTGACAAGTGTTAATGAGAGGTTAAGGCCAAAGTTAGAAAAGGAGTTGAAACCAGGTGCTAGAGTTGTTTCTCACGACTTTGAAGTTCTTGGATGGAAACCTGTAAAGGTTGAGGATCTCTATGAAGAGTGGAGGAGTCACAGAATCTACCTCTACGTAATTAAGAAGTGAGCTGTAGCACATGAAGCCCATCAGAGACATAGTGGTAAGGCCCGGTGAGAAGGTACGTGACTTAATTGAGCAATTTAGCTCTGTCGGTGGATTCATGGCTCAATGCCTCTATGAAGCTGCTAAAGTGCTTACAGACATGGTTAAGGATGGTAATTGCTTGATCTTTCTCTCATTCACAGCAAATTTAGTAGCTACAGGTACCCGTGGTGTATTGATTGAGTTGATTAGGAGAGGTTTTGTAGATGTCGTAGTGACGACTGCAGGCACCATCGATCACGACATAGCGAGAAGCTATGGTGGGCAATACCTTGTAGGGAGTTTCTGGTCTAGTGACTTAGAGCTTGCTGAGAAGGAAGTACATAGGCTAGGTAATGTCTTGATACCAAGGCAGCACTACGGAGTACTCATAGAGAGGAAAGTTCACGAACTACTGATGAAGGTAGTTGATAAAGTACCGAGAAGAGTCAGCTGTAGGAAGCTACTATTTGAGATCGGTAAGTTAATGCCGGAGAATTCACTACTTGGTATCTGTTCTCGATGTAGAGTACCCATGTACGTACCTGGTTTCGTAGACGGTGCATTCGGTACAGCCCTACTGACGTTCAGAGGTTTACTTAGAACTAAGGGTCGTGATCTAGATCTCGTAGTTGATCCATTACTCGATGAAGAGGAGTTGTCTAGTATCGTGATGAAGTTTAGTAAGCTAGGTGCTGTAGTTCTTGGTGGTGGCATTTCGAAGCATCACGTAATTTGGTGGTCTCAGTTCAGTGGTGGACTAGATTACGTAATCTATGTAACGACAGCTAGTGAGTATGATGGATCACTTAGTGGTGCTAGACCTCATGAAGCTATTACATGGGGTAAGGTTAAGAGAGATGCTGAGGTAGCACATGTAGTGTGTGATGCCACAATAGCACTACCTCTACTCGCATGTTACCTAATTGATGTAGTTGGTGAACGTAGGAGAAGAGAGCTACCTCTCGAGTGGTGATAATGCTCTCCTCAATACTACTCATCTTGCTACCTGGTCTCATAGCGTACGTAGTCACACCACGGGTAATCAAGGTAATGAAGAGATTCGGTGCACTAGCTCCTGACATGCACAAACCAGGTAGACCATTAGTACCAGAGATGGGAGGTACCGCCCTCTTGGTATCGCTAACAGCAACAGTGCTAGTAGCTCACTTACTAGCACTTGTAGGCTTTCTAGACCATGTATTCATCAAGAAGCTCACTCTACTCTACCTTACATTTGTCGTTGCTGCCTGTATTGGACTAATTGATGACCTCTATGTACTGTCACCAGAAATAAAGGTCATATCGACTGTACTTGCATGCTTACCAATTCTGTACGGTGGTTACATAGGTCTATATACCTTGGGCAGACCAGTCCTACCGATAGTGGGTAGGTTGAGATTAACGATAATTTACTGGTTACTACTACCATTTGCAATTGCCGTACCAGCAAATGCTGTTAATATGCTCGATGTTATGAATGGTATCATGCCGATTACCTGTAGTCTAGCATTTACCTCCTTGGCGATCTCTGCCACCATATTGGGTAAGTACGATGCTGCTCTAGTAGCACTTATGCTAGCTAGCCTACTACTTGGTTACCTACCCTACAACAAGTACCCAGCTAAGGTCTTCAATGGCGATGTAGGTACAATAGCTGTAGGTGCAGCACTAGGTGCTTACGCAGTTATCTTCGGTATGGAGTTCCCAACAATAGTTACCTTACTACCTCACATAATGAATGGATTCTACGTGATAACTTCTGTCAAGGGATTGAAAGAGAGGAGGAAAATAGCTTTAAGGCCTACAGTTGTTAGAGATGATGGAGTAATTGAGGCTAATCCCGATCCAAGAGCACCAATGACCTTAGTTAGATTGATTTTAGCTAGGGGTCCCCTATGTGAGAGAGATATTGTCCTATCAGTTACTGTGCTTGAGGTGGTTTCCTGTTGTCTAGCCATTATATCGAGCCTATTAATGAGAGTTCACGTAGCTGGTTAAGGAATACTGTACCTCTCATAGCGATAATAGTCTGTGTTTGGTCGTTACTCATGGGTATTCTAGTACTGGTGAATTACCTAGTTGATATAGCTCACGGCAAATTCCTCAAATTACTTGTTCACTTCATCGCTTTTGCTCTTGCTGGTCTATGGCTATGCCTCTGGTACAAGTTGACCTGTATGTACTTGAGTAGGTGTTTGAGAAAAAAGTTAATCTACTCTAGGACGCAAACCTAGTGAAGCTGGGTCCACTATGAGCTTTGATGTTGCTGAGATAAGGATAGTTTTTGTCTGTGAGCAGAGAATTGAGAGGGTTAGGAGTAGGTTTCGTAGCTTAATTTCTCAGGGGTATGAGAGGGTTAGTCCTGATGAACTAGGTAACCTAGCCCTTGAGCTTCTCGTTACTGAGCGTATGCTTAAGAAAGCTCTTGAGGTTGCGATGTCAGAGGAGGAGAAGAGGAGGATATATGAGTTACTTAGCATAATTGAGGATTTGAAGGAGTACGTTGTCAGGCTCTACACAATGATATCTATGGGTAGGAGAAGGAGGAGAGAAGTTAGGTGGAGACGGTAGTTTCCTGTAGAGACTTAGCTAACTTCATAAGGAATGTAGCTAAGGAAGTTATTAGAGGAAACGTTAGGGAACTCGAAGATCTTTCAACAGTACTACTCTCAATAGCGCTCATCTCCAGAGATACCAAGTACCACGTAATGGGTTTGGTAGTTGATGATGTTGCTTATTGGTTGTCTAGAGTTAAGTCAGTTATACCACTCGTCTACTCAGCGCTGTCAAAGGAAGAGAGTGAGTACGTCATTAAGACATATACAAGTAGTCTAAAGGAGGTTGCTACTTGTCTAGAGGCCATAGCCTCCATGATAGAGAACATCGGTGTTCATAGGAGCTATCCTGAAGTCTCGGCAAAGTTGCTTGAGTTACTTGGGAAGTTGTGTAGAGTAGCTTACTCCTTAAGTACGTTAACTAGAGAGATCTCACCTGTAATAATTGAGCAACAGGAAGAGTAGATCAGTAAAGGGGGAGGCCCTTCACCGCTCAGGGTGGGGACAGCGAATCATCACCAGGGAATAACTTCGAAAAACACCATTAAATACCTTTTGGGAGGGCGTAAGTCACATGTTCGTACTACTCCATCAAATTAGGGACCTGGTAATCCTCATTTTACTGATTGTAGCGTCTATACAGGATATCAAGACGCGGGAGATAGATGATAGAATATGGATGATCGCAGCTATCGTAACGGTACCTGTCTTAGTACTTGACTTAATCTCTAGTCCCTACTTAACGAAGGTAATTGCCACAGTATTTGGACTACTACTATCGTTAGCGATATACCTCGCACAAATCATGGGGGGAGCAGACGCTAAGGCGCTAGCTATACTAGCTCTAGTACTACCAGAGAACATACCTAAGACTATGGAAATCAGCTACATTCTCCTAACATGTCTCGAAGCAACACCTGTAGTTGTATTGATAAATGCTGTTCTCGTAACCGCCATAACGTTAATACCATATGTAGTACTTCGAAATGTAGTCTGGATCTTCAAGAGACGCCGAACCTTCGCACCGAATGCAGATGTCTTTACCAAGGCTATGCTCTTTCTCACATCATACTACGTACCAGTGAGTAAGTACCTATCTGAACACTTCAAGTACTTTCTCGTTGAGCTACCAGCCGAAGAAAAGAAGAGGTACCTACTGAGTATTAGGATTGAAGATCAGGATAAGTTAGCAGAGGAAGTGAAGCAAGCACTTGAGAGGGGACTACTTGGGAGAGATGACGAAGTACTCGTTATGTATGGTGTCCCGATGATAGTCTACATAACTATCGGGTATGTACTCTATAGATTCCTAGGTATTCACATTGCATTTAGCATACTTAACTTCCTGAGTGAAATCCTTTAAAGCACCTCTACACAGCTCATAGTACCTACATGACCTACAGTCTTGATCTAAACACTTCACAACTTTCATACCTTTACCAACTACAACGACATTGTCGTGAGAAAGGTACTTGACGACATCTCTCCTCCATAACTCATCCAATTCCCTCTTCAACCTGTATCTCTCACTTCTCCTCTTGACCAGGGGCTTGAAGATAGCTTCAATAACAAGCTCATTACCTAAATCAAGCTCCTCAGGTAATACCTCAATTATCTCGTACCTAGGTACGAGTACCCTAACATACCTCATTCTCTTAACTTCATGTTTAGCTCTTTCAAGACATTCATCAAGTATCTTCACTGTAGATTCTTCTCTGTTCAACATGTTAACTCCGTAGTACCTAGTTACTTTCTCAATTTAGGGTGTTCAAGAATTAACTAGATTGCGAGTAGAGTGGTGCCTTCATTAACTCTCTCAGCTTAATCTCAGCATTTAACTGATCTAGTACTAAGTCCTCAAACCTATACACCTTAACTGGTACAGCAAATCTATATCCTGAAGGTGTGCTAACAACTAGAGCCTCTCCTCTCTCTAGAGTCTTTATCTCGTTCTCAGACTCATCGAGGTATGGACTGTAGTGTATTACCTTGCTGTAATCTGGTTTCGTTGGTAGTGGTAGTATGATCTTAGTGAGGCTTTGCCTTATTACTGTTTCATGTAGTTCACCAGGCATCTGTGTAATGAGTATTAATCCTACCCTGTACTTTCTACCTCTCTTCGCAATTACTGAAAATATGTTTTCGCGATACCTTTCTGCTAGTTCTTTCGAGAGGTACCTGTGTGCTTCCTCAACTAAGATACCTACCGTAGGTAGCCGAATCCAGGTATCTGGTTTCCTCTTTCTAGTACCCTCGTAAAACTTGAATATCCTACTAGCAATTACTGTGGCGAGTAGCTTCTCCTCACCTTCTGATAGATGTGTTACCTCGATTAGTACTACCTTTCCCTCAGCTATCTTCTCTAGTAGAGTGGGGATGAGGTTGTGTTCTGTTTCCTGTCTAAAGACTTCTCCATGTCCCAGGAAGTACTTGAGCTTTCTCTTCAGTGTAAGTATCGTGTTCTTATGTACTTCCTTCCTTAGTACACAAAATATTGTGTCTGGTGCTGAATTTAGTAAGAAACTTAACCAATCACTTTCCTTTACCTTCCACGCAAGCCACATAAGTTCCTCTTGTGCTGGTGTGAAGTCACCTGTAAGTACCATGTCTTCTGGTCTCAGTTCGCTATACGGTATTGCTAGTGGGTGTGCTTCGATGTATCTCTCGACCTCAACTCTACCGTACCTGAATACATACTTGAGCTTGCATGGTCTAGAAACTCTGTTGCTGATGAGGTATAGCCATTTCTCTGATAGAGGTGAGTGCACTAGACCTAGGTGACTGGGATCACCACCGTCGAAGTACTCAGCTTCACAATCGAATACAATGAGTGAGTACTTCCGCTCTCCTGAATTCTCGTTAGCATTCATGACGGCTAGTGATAGTACCTTAGCTAAATTAGTCTTACCCCCACCAGTTGCTGCACATATAAGCACATGGTGTGGAAAGGCCTTACTTCCGTTGAGGGTGACCGGTATGCTTGTTGCTCTTCTCCCCAATCTAACAGTACCTATAGCTAGGTCACCACTACTGAGGTTAAGTTGCTTAAGGTCATTCTCATCAACTTCGTACACCTCTGAAAATAGTGGTGGTGAAGATAGTGGCTTGTGTACAGTACCGTCGTCAGAGATCTCACATACGAGGGTTGCTATTGCGGTATTGAAGATCCTAACACCGTCATACACTAGATCTAACTCAGCTTCCTCGTAGTCTACTCTCTTGCTCAGTCTAGCGATTTCAGCTGTTGAGAGTAGTGTCTCAGGTCTAAAGTCAACAACCTTGAGTACGTACTTAACGCCATTAGAGACTACCTTACACAATTGACCACGCTCAACCACAGCACCTTCACTAATGCGAAACTTAATCTTCAACCCATTAACATCAATGACGACACCTAGCTTCCTCACTCAAGCTCCCTCTTAAGCAGGTATGTACTCCTAAAGGAAGTTGACCTGACATCAGAGAGAAAGTACTCAAGTAAATTATACTCTCTAAGCTTCTCGAGAAATTTAAGGCGATCAATCTCAACCTCACTCCTGGAGAACCTAGATTCTTCGTGAACACAACGTAGAGGGTAAGGATAACCTGGAGTAACAGGGTCAACTAAGTAAGCTAATTCCTCAACAATATCATCTAAAGTAGGTCCTGAAGAGAGTACGAAATCCATTCTAAAAGCATGTTCGGAATCGGGATCAAGCTTGACAATAGCTATATCACCGTAGTACCAAGGAGGTAGTAATCTACTACTAAAGACAGGGTAGTACACCCATCGTGAATACCTAAGCTCTTCACTCCTAGAACTGAGGTGCAGTAGATACCCTATGAGTGATTCACCAGTAGATACCCTTAACTGAGTTGATTTAGAGAGACCAACAACAGTAATACCCCTCTTGACGAGATTAGATATGAACTCAGTGAAGAGAGAGCGAGTCTTATCGCTGTAGGTAGGTGGACAGACAAGTGCTCTATCGAGTAGACATATATCCAGTTTACTAGGTGAAAGCTCATCAATTGTCTTGAGCAATGTCTCTAGCTCAATCCTGAGCAACCACTCAAAAGCAGCATCTCTCGAAGGTACAACGCTAATCCTCTTGAGAAGTACCTTAGGACTACAAATACGTTCTCTACCACGCCAAATACCAAATGATAACTTAGCTTCGATAACTCTATACGCACCACAATCAAATAATGTCTTGAGCGAAGCATCTACTGTAATTAAGTAGTAGGGATGACTTCGTGGCTTAAAGACCTTAAAATTACTTAACTCAATAGGTAACCCCCTAATAACAAAACCATAACCAATCCTCAGTACTGGATACACCGACCTAGTACTGGACCCTGAACCAAGATACATCTTCCTAAGTTTCTCCAGCACCCTCTCAATGTCATCTTTTGGAAACACAGGTTAGGTACCCCAAAACTAGGTTGTGTAGAGGAACTTATTGCTTAGGAAAGTACACACGGTATGTAACTGATGCATATCTAAGTACTCCACTACTTGTTACGGTACGTACTTTCACTCAACCCTCTACTTACGGGGTTCACCGACGAAGTGAAGTCAATGTACTTTCGAGAGTAAGCAAGCAATAGTTATTGAGATATTAGTTGCTTTTTCACATAGCGAATTCAATGATGGGTGTTAGCGCTTCAAGATCAATACTGTTGTGCTGTTTCGTTACGACTGAGGTTAGGAGAGTTACTGAAGTTATCGAGTACTTACTCAAGGAGGTACCTATTCGGAGAATATACGTAGTATGTGATAGAACAAGTGATAGATTTGGTAGGATCTCTCGTGAAAATGCTAGAGAGGTCGCTAGGAGGGTTAAGTTACTGAATCCAGTTGTAGCTAAGGTAAATACTAGGTCTATACATTCTGTCCTGAAGTACCTAACCTTTATCTACAATAGGGAAGAAGTTGGTAGGTACGGTACTGAGCTAGTGATAGACATCTCCTCAGCAACTAAGGAGTCGATAATTGCTAGTTGTATCTTCGCCGCGCTTAGGAGATCTGTTACTGTGCTCTACTCAAGAGCTGAAGGAGGTGATGAGATCTCATTTCTAGTCAATAGATTCAGTAATTCCATTGTATCATCTCGCGATATTGTGACCTTACTTAAGGAACGAAGTGTTGTGAGGTCTTCAGATAGACCAAGTATTATCCTCTTCACAATACCATCGTTTAAGCTAGGTGACTTAACGGATTTAGAGAGGAAGATTTTGAAGAAGGTAGATGAGGTGGGTGGGGTTGTTAGAGCTATTAGAGATGTTATAGAGCTTGTTGGGTTTAGTTCTGAGGATTCAAGTGTTAGGAGTGCCTTTAGTCGATGCATAGATTCACTTGAAAGAAAAGGTTTAGTTAGGAAGATCTTCACGGGTAAGACCAGAGCTATCATGTTGACTGACTTAGGTAGGTTCATCGTTAGGTTACTTCCGTAGTTCCTAAGCTTACAATTTATTACCCATTGTAGCGTACTAGTGTTAGGTGGTAGTTTGAGTACGAAAGCTGTCTCGTATGTCGTCCCTAAGTTGAAGAAGATTGATGAGAAGGGGGTTCTTAAGGCTGCGAGGATTGCTAGGGATGCTCTCTTACTAAGGTTGAGGGCTTGTGCTTGGTTGCTGTGGATACCGTACTACCTAATTGATTACGTTGCTGAGGGGATTTCATTTAGAGTTGAGAGGAAGATTGCTGTCAATGCTTTGATAGCTAATGAGATTTTTCGTAGACTTGACCTTGAGCGTATTTACGTATTGAATTCAAAGATCTTGAAGCATAAGCGAAGTTACGGTATAATTGGTGGACATAGCTTTGAAGCTATTGCTGAGCCACAGTACTTAGATGCTGAGTACATTCTCTATGGTTTCCTAGACCTTAGAAGAAGTATCGAGGTTAAGCTCTCTGAACTAGAGTCTAAGTCCTCAGAAGAAGGTAGTAAATTCAGCACCATCTCGTCACTACTAGCTTCAGTATTCCTACCACCACTAGCACTACTACATGGTGTAGCAGGTGAAGGTCTTGAGAAGAGGAGTAAGCTGTGGCTAATTAAGATGATACTTGATCAATTGGGTATTCGACCTGAGACGCAGCACTACATTGTACTGGGTAAGGAGTTGATCTACTTCCCGGTTGTTGTAGTTAAGACCTTTTACCAAAGAGGATCCATTAGCTTCTCACGTTATCAGGTAGTCGATCTTGTAGAGATGAAGATAGATACGTTGCTAACTGAGCTAATTACGAGGTTCAATTTCGTGAAGGAGATTATTGAGTCCGTTCTACAACAAGCAACACCTCTCGAGCTATGAGGGCATCAACGACTAAAGTACAAATATCGTAAGTCACCACTAGAGCTTTGCTGGGGACTTACTATGATTGTGGTTGGTGGTCCAGCATCAAGAGAACTCGCAATCAAAGTAGCTTCACACCTACAGACTACGTACATGGATGTAGAGCACAAGGTATTTCCTGACGGTGAATCGTACATCAGGTATCCAAGAGATATCAAGGGGGAGGATATCGTTATTGTTCAATCACTCTACTACCCACAGGACAAACATCTAGTAGAGTTACTGCTGATGATCGATACAGCTAAGGACCTAGGTGCTAGATCTGTTATTGCAGTCATTCCGTACCTAGCATATGCTAGACAGGATAAGAGGTTCAGAGAAGGTGAGGCAATTAGTGTAAAGACAGTACTCAAATGTATTGAGAGCTGTGGTGCTGATGCAATAATCACTGTTGACGTCCATAAACGAGAGAGCTTACAGGTAGTGAACATACCTACACTAGATGTTACCTCAATGAAGTTACTCGCAGAGTACATACAGAGAGAGTTAAGGCTTAGGAAACCCCTCGTACTAGCACCTGATATGGGTGCTCTATGGAGAGCTAAGTTAGTTGCTGAGGTACTTGGTGTTGATTACGATTACATTGAGAAGAGTAGGGATAGAATAACTGGTGAGGTTACAGCAAAACCAAAATCTCTCTCCGTACAGGGAAGAGATGTCATAATTATTGATGACATAATAGCTACTGGTGGCACGATAGCTCTAGCAGCTAGGGAGGTTAAGAGGCAAGGAGCTACATCAGTAGTAGCTGCTTGCGCTCACGGAATATTCGTTGGTGAAGCTATTGAGAAAATGAAGTCTGCTGGAGTAGATCACATAATAGCTACAGATACGATACCAACACCATACAGTAAGGTAACTGTTGCACCTGTAATAGCTGAGGGGATAAAGGAAGTACTGAGTAAGTTGAGGAAATAGAAGTAGCTCGTTAGAAGAGAGTTAGCGTTGAAGTGAGCTCTTCAATGTACTTTTTACCACATTTTTTACAGATCCAGAACCTGACGACACTATTACCAACTCTATCCTTTTTAATTAACTCCATCTCATTACCACAGACGTCGCATCTCATATAGATCCCTAAACATACTCAACAAAAGGGAATTTAAGCTCCTGAATGAAGTGGTTGTGATATAGCTGTAAGTATCACATATATGATACAGATAACGATCTCTAGCACGGTGTAGGCTAACCAGTTGAGATAGCTCTGAGGTCTCTCCATGTTCGATAGGAGAGTTATGGAGTGTCACCATGATTGAGATTGAGGTAGAGTTTATTACCTAAGGCGGTAGGTGATAATTTGCGCACAGGTGAGAGGGTCTTGAGACCCTCAATGAGCCTGTGCCGTGAGCCGTGCGCTACATCACTTACATTTATTTGACTGCGCTGTGATGAAACGGGTCCTGCGGAGTGCATGAAGAAGATTAAAAGCTCTGAGCTACTTCCTTTCTCTAGGTGCCTGTAATGCAGTCTCCTTACGATGTAGTAATTATTGGCGGTGGTCCTGCAGGTTTAGCGGCTACACTGTACTGCAGTAGAAGGGGGTTACAGGTAGCGATTGTTGAAGCAAGAGATTCTCTTGGTGGTTCTCTTAGGTACCTCTATCCGAGTAAGATCGTTGAGGATTACCTCGGCTTCCCTGCTATTAAAGCTATTGAGCTTGCTCAGCATTTTGAGGAGCATTTGAGGAAGTTAGGGAACGTAGATATCTACCTGGGGCATAGAATTATTGACTACGAGCTACGTGGTGATGTTAAGTTTGTTAGAAGCTTACGGGGTTTAGAACTTGAGGCGAGAGCAATAATAGTTTGCATCGGAGCATCACCAATTAAGTTGCTGGTACCTGGATGTGATTTACCCGGGGTCTTAACTGGTTTCCCTAAGAGTCTATCGAGGTTTAGAAATCGACGTGTCGTTGTTATTGGTGGTGGTAATGCCGCATTGGAAGCTGCAATTGCACTATCTGAAGTATGTTCTGAGGTGTACCTAGTTCATAGGAGGACAGAGTTTAGAGCAGATGAGGTATTGGTAGAGAGAGCGAAGAAACTACCTATACACTTTGTACTTGGTTACGTACCTACTGAAATCTTCGGTAGGGAACACGTAGAGGGTATTAAGTTGAAATCTGTAATTACAGGTGAGGAAAAGCAGCTTGAATGTAACTTCGTGATATTTGCTGTAGGTGTTAGACCTGAAACTGAGGTACTTAAGGAGAGAGGGCTAGATGTAGATGATAGAGGGTTCATAAAGGTTGATTCTCAATGTAGAACGAACATTCCTGGTGTTTTCGCTGCTGGTGATGTAACAGGTGGACTAGGTGGCTTAATGACCATACACACAGCGATAGCACAGGGATTCATAGCTGCGAGAAGTGCTTACATATACCTAGAGAAACCGTACTGGGCAAGAGAGTAGAGCAACAGCAAGAATTGAGATCACGTAGAGGAATCAACGAAAAACATATGAACCCATAGTTGACTCTTTAACCTAGAGAGCCGGGGTGGCCGAGCGGTCAAAGGCGCCGGGCTGCAGACCCGGTAAATCCCGGGTTCGAATCCCGGCCCCGGCTCCATTCCTATAACCTCTTTCTCGCCTAATTCTCAGATCCTAAATCCATAGTGCACTCACCCCATCCTACTCCACAATAAGAGCTCAGGAGATCTAGTATTGTCCTCAACTGATGGTATGTGTACTTGGTGTACTGAGATTTTCATGATTGAGTACTAGACTATCTAGTTCTGTTGGTCTTCAGTAACTCTACAGGTTGGTTCATTGATGGAGTAGTAACTAATGTAGTTCGAGAAGGTGCTTCGATAAGTGTAACTATGCTCTGATAGCTAGTGTACCTGCGGAAATTAGGAAGTTCAGATCAGCATCGTTATCACATCTATTCTACGTGATGCTGTGGTAAAGACCTTGATGAGGAGGTAGTCGTAATGAATAAATTCAATGTTTTTGGTTGGTAGAGATACCTTAGCTATAAGATTTGAGAGTTCACGGCATTATCCTTTGAGTAGTCTATCTATGGCTCTACAGAATTCTTCGCAGAGTTTCTCGTCTATTGCAACTAGCACTATTTTCTCTATCTTTGTACCTTGATCAATGTACTTTCTTATCGTTGATATCATGGCTTCAGCAGCTTGATTATACGGTACACCACCGACGCCAGTACCCATACCGGGAAACGCAATGGACTTCACGTTCAGCTCATCAGCTTTCTCTAGAGCAGCTCTCACAGCTTTGACAACATTCTCGATGCTTGCTCTCATGCCAGGTCTCTCAACAGTTGGTGTGTGTATTACGTACTTTGCTGGTAATTTACCAGCTGTTGTAGCGATAGCTCTTCCAATGGGTACTGGTGCTTGTTTCATCGCTTCCTTCTCAATCTCTTCACCACCAACACGCTTTATTGCACCTGCAACTCCTCCACCCATTATCATGAGGGTGTTAGCTGGATTAACTACAGCATCTACCTCGAGCTTGGTTATATCTCCTAGGACTACATCAATAGTTACTCCTCTGTACGTAATACTACACTTAGTGGACATGTGACCCCCTATGTACTTTACACAAACTCACTAATGTGTATCACTGCTTTCATGTGTAGAGTTAGGTACTTTAAGTTACGTCTTCTAGCTTTGTGGTGGTGTGTAGATGGGGTTACTTGAGGAGATTGGTATTAGGTTGCTGTGGTTCGATAGTTTAGGTGCTAAGTGTGCATCTATTGTTGTTGAGTCTAGTGCTGGTCCTATTGTAATTGATCCAGGTGCAGCTGAGATGCAGCCTAGTTACCCTCTTCCTAGTGAGGAGAAGATTGCTTTGAGGAGAAGAGCTATTGAGGTTATTGAGGATTGGTGTAGGGTAGCTAAGGTCATAGTGATTACGCACTATCACTACGATCATCATGTGCTTCCAAGTGATCACGCTATTAGGGATCCGAAGTCTATGTGGTTTGGTGCTGAGTTACTCGTGTTGAAGAATCCCAACATGTACATTAATGAAAGTCAGTGGGAGAGAGCTAGGTTATTTCTATCCGAACTACTTAGGTTAGTTGGTGAGGATTTGACGAAGTACATGTGTGAACCAAAGGTTAGGGAGTTTCCTGATCCTGTTGAATCTTTGAGTATTGCTTTGTCGAAGAACTTTGGTGATTATCAGAGGAGGAGGGAGGAGCTACTAGCTAAGGGACGTACCTGGTTTCGTAATTTAGTTGAGAAATTGTGGTCTCGTAGGTCTTGGATTGAGGAGATTACTCTGTCTAATGGAGTCAAGATAATGTGGGGTGACGGTAAGTGTCTTGAGGTTGGCGATACTGTTCTCGAGATTTTGAACCCCTGGTTTCACGGTATTGAATACGATAGAACTGGTTGGGTAACACCAATAGTTATCAAGCGAAGAAACTACGTGGTCTTCTACTCTAGTGATCTTATGGGTCCAATGATTGAGGACTATGCAGAGTACATAGCTAGATTAAGACCTGATGTAGTTATACTGGATGGCCCTCCAACATACCTCTTTCCCTACATGCTCAACAGAGTTAATCTCAAGAGGGCGGTAGACAATGCTGTAACCATAGTATCTTCAAGACCTAAACTCCTGATATACGATCACCACCTACTTCGAGAGAAGAGATGGAGGAGTAGAGTTGCGGAAGTATTTGAGGAAGCAGAGAAGTGTGGTGTTGAAGTTCTTACAGCTGCTGAGTACTTAGGGAGGAAACCACTAATAGACACTCTATAGCCTGAGAGGTAGAGCCATGGGTGCTAGAAGGTGTACCTTGCTACTTGAGGTAATGAGTAGGATTAAGGAGTACTTAAGTGAGTACATCGAGGAAGAGGACTTTCTCTGGGGCATCTTACCCAGTAGTGAAGCCACGTATATGAGTGACCTAGGTAGGTTATGTACAGGTATTAAATCCACAATCGTAGATCATATAGGTCCTAGAGGAGAAGTTGAGGAGTTGATCATCAGCAAGGGTACTGTACTAGATTCTGGAGTTGAGTTAGCTAAGGTAGTTTCAGGTGTGGTTTACAGGATCTTATGCTATAGACATAGATCACAGATATTTATTAGGGTATTAGTCAAGAAATACGATGGTAAGTTGATTATTGCTCTGTATGGTGATCTTCAGGAGGAAACACCATGGTTGACGAGGAAGGTATCTTTCGAGTACATAAGACGAGAGTAACCTACGTATGTAGGTCGTGTGGTAGAGAATTCACACTGGTTAGTGCTAGATTTGGTAAACGAGGTACTACATTTAAGTTAGTGAATTTTAGGTGTCCTTACTGTGGTGCTGAGGTCCCTCTAGATGACTTGATCAGGTATGTTGATGAACTGTGATGAACTCCCTACTAGCAGATAGGTGAAGAGAAGTCCCATTACTGATAGTTTGTTTGTGTTGTGATTATCTGTGAAATAAGGGTAAGTACATAATTTACAATTTACACTGTAGGGATGAAGTTAAGTACTGTGAATCTCTCCTTGGTGGCGGTGGATGAGTAGGTTAGTTATTAGGTACGGTAGGTGGATCTTGCTTCGTAAGGTGGAGGTTAAGGGTCGTAGATTGAGGATTAGTAGGTGGGTGCTTGTAGGTAGGTGTGGTTGTGCGCATGGTCGTGTATGTTAAGTTAAGAATGAGATCCAAGGTTGGTAAGGTTAAGGAGCTTGTGGTGTTGGTTAATGGTGGTTCTCATAGCCCTAGACCGGTTCTTGTTGTTGATGAGAGTACTGCTAGGGAGTTAGGGTATGTTAGTGGTGATGCTTGGGAAGCAGCGGTAGCGGATGCTAGACGTATTGTGTACGTTGTTGAGAATGCTCTTACACTGGAGCTACTCGGGGATGGTGATGAGATACTTTCGAGGGTTGATGCTGATTTAGTGATTCACCCAGGACTTGAGGAACCACTAATTACAGATGCTACAATTGATGCTCTTGGTATTAGAGTTGAGAGCTTCTTTAAGGGTTTGTGGAGACACGTAAGTGATCCTCCAGGAAGGGTTAGAATGAGTGCTAAGGTTGGCGAGTGAGTTAGCGATATCGTTAAGAGTTATAGGTGAGTTACCGACTTTAGCCTGTAGGTGATGAACTCACGACGGATTGAGGTAAACCTGATGATAGTACGGTCGGTAGGCTGATCAATTTAGGGAGGTAACTGCATGCCGATACAGTACGTACCTGTACAGGTTGGTGTTGTAGGGAAGCCAAATGTAGGGAAAACAACATTCTTTGCAGCAGCGACATTAATCGATGCGAAGATAGCACCATATCCATTCACGACAATTGAGCCGAATAGAGGTATTGGGTATGTAAGGATTGAGTGTGTTTGTCGTGAGTTCGGTGTTAGGGATAATCCAAGGAACTCTATCTGCATTGATGGTTGGAGGTTCATACCCATTGAGTTGATTGATGTTGCTGGTCTTGTACCGGGTGCATGGGAGGGTAGGGGACTAGGTAATAGGTTTCTTGACGAGCTTAGGAGAGCACCTGTCCTCATTCATGTAGTTGATGCTGCAGGAGCAACAGATGAGGAAGGTAGACCAACGAAACCAGGTACTAGAGATCCGTGTGAAGACATTAGGTTTCTAGAGAAGGAAGTTGACATGTGGATTTTCCAGAATTTGAAGCGTGAATGGGATAGAGTTGTTAGATTGGTTGAGATGGCTGGTAAGGACATACTCGATGTACTCTATGAGAGGTTTAGTGGTTATGGTGTTTCAAGGGGTGTTATCGAGTGTGTCTTAAACGAGCTTGATCTAGCTAGGAAGAAACCATCTAGGTGGAGTGATAATGATTTACTGAACTTCGTTCATGAGGTGAGAGTGAGAGCAAAGCCAATAGTTATAGCAGCTAACAAAGCAGACATACCTGAAGCCGAGGATAATATCAAGAGAATGGTACGTGAATTCCCTCACCTCAAGATAGTACCTACATCAGCAGTAGCTGAGTTAGCTCTAAGGAAAGCTGCGAAGAGTGGATTGATAAAGTACCTCCCTGGCGATCCAGACTTCGAGGTAATTGATGAGAAGAGGTTAACATCACAACAAGCAAAAGCTCTTGAGTACATTAGAGAGAGGATACTGAAGAAGTGGGGGAGTACTGGTGTTCAACAGGTAATAAATGAAGCTATCTTCGGTGCGCTAGGTATGGTAGCCGTTTTCCCAGTTGAGGACGAGAACAAGCTATGTGATAAGGACGGTAATGTTCTTCCCGATGTCCTCCTAGTACCTAAGGGAACAACAGCTAGAGAACTAGCGTATAGAATACATACGGAACTTGGCGAGAACTTCATATGTGCTATCGATGTTAGGACTAAGCAGAGGCTTGGAGCAGATACACCTCTAGAGAATAGAGCAGTTGTAAAGATAGTGGCTCGAAGATGAAGTTGGGTTATTGAGTTCCTCTAACTAGCTTCAGGAACCTCTCTGCATCATTAGCCATGTGCACATTGTTGAAGAATACGTAGATGATGTCCTTGCTGAGCACCTTACTGTAGTGCTCTATCTTGTTCCTCAACTTAACTAGATCCTCATCTGTGTACTTGTACCTGTAATTTACCTCGCCAGGTCCTATTCCATGAAGTCTAAGGTAAGTGACCTTGTGTTTTGAAACTGGGTCACGTCTAAATGGGTCAACTACGTGAACCACACCATAGCTATCACATATCTCCCTGACCTTCTCCAAGTGCTGATTCCATGTTCCTCTAGGTTCCCAGCCAATTACAGGACCTGAAGCTGGTACGGCAGATGCAAAGAACTCCTTAACCCACTTCACTGCCTCTTCACTATAGCCAAAGCTCGGTGGCGTTTGAAGTACTATGAACTTAGCACCTAACTCACGAGCAAACTCAAGAACGCTCTCCCAAGCCTCAAAATTCTCTCGAGTTGGTCTCAATAATCCGTAATTCTTTGCCTTATCACTAGGTATCTTCACCCTCAACTTCCTCCAGGTTGGTGATGTATGTGGATGAGTTATTACCTGCCATGCCTTCATGCAGTAGTGGAAATTATTTGGTGCTTCTTCTCTTAATCTCCTTGCTGTATCTAGTGTTGGTAGGTTGTAGAATGTATCCTGTAGCTCTATGGCATTGAACTTGGTGAAGTAAGCTCTCCTACCACCTCTTACAGACCATCCACAGGTACCTACTCTAATCTCCGTCATAGCTATACCTGTGGATACTTAGCTCTTGTCCTCAAGATCTCAACCCATGGATTATCTCTTACGAACTCAGGTATTTCAACCTCTTTCACAGGAATCTGAGCTACAGCTGGTGCTGGAGGCGATGTCACAGCAGGTGCTTTCAAGCTAGAGACCGTACTTAGGATAGAGCTAAGACTCTGTATTGTAGAGTGAAGTGATGTGATCTCACTGCACAACCTATCTACACTTCTCCTCAATTCATTAATTGCATCGATAAGTGTTCTCTCGTAATCTCTAAGTAGTGACGATAGTAGATTAGTTAGTGATGTCGTGTAGACACGTATCATACCCTCCATGACCTCCCTTACAGCAGTCAATACCTGGTCCTGAGTAGCTATTCGTGGTATTTGTACCTGCAGTGGAGTTTGTACCGTGGTCTGTATCTGTTGTTGCTGTGAGACTACCTGCTGTGTACCTAGATCAATGCTTATACCCATACTAACTAGCTTTCTGTATTTGGATAGAGCTTTGTAAACCGTCTTAACTGAACAACCTAACTTCTCAGCAATCTCCTTAGGTTTAAGACCTTGCTGATGTAGTCTCACAATAGCTTTTTCCGTTTCTGTTAATCTAGGAGCACCTCCACTACCCACACTGAAGCCCCCATGATGTGTTAATGCCGTGAATAACTTGGTTGTGGTAGTTAAAAAGACTTGTGAAGAACCTCAATTGGTAATGCAAGTGAAGAATTTGGGTTTAGAATGGAGGTACGAAATCTTCTGGCTTTGGTAACTCCTTCTTGAGGCCTTTCCTCTCTCTGATCTTCATTATTAGGTCAACCAACATGTTCTCTGGTACGGGGGCCCATCTCGAGAACTGTGTTGACCAGAATGCCTTACCTGCTGTTGCGCTTCTCATCTCGTCTGCTAGTGTGTATGTTTCGACAACTGGTATCTCACCTCTAACAAACATTAGGTAGCCGCTCTGCTCGACGCTGAAGATCTTTCCTCTGTGTCTTGTGATTACGTTCAGTACTCCACCTAGCTGTTCTGGTGGTACCTTGACCTCGATCTTGAGGATTGGCTCTAGTAGTGTTGGTCTTGCCGTTAACATACTTGCGAAGATAGCGTTCTTAGTTGCTGGCATTATCTGTGCTGGGCCTCTGTGCGCTGGATCTTCATGGATTATAGCGTCGTGTAGTATTACCTTGACCCCTCTAACAGGTTCCTGACAGAGTGGTCCTGCTGACATAGCCCACCTAAAGCCCTGTATGATCGTGTCCTTGACTTCTCTTAAGTGCTGTACACCAACGGTTTTGTTAACTATGATGTTACAATTCAAGTCATCTACGGCCCAGACATTTCTAGCTTCATCAGCATCCCAACCAGCTACCTCTCTCAGTATCTTAGCTCTCTCGTGTGTATCTTGATCGTCATATACTTTGCCTTCCTGAATGAGCTTGATAGTTGTCTCATCTAGTGGCTCAACACTGATGTATAGCTTATTGTGCTTGTTAGGTGACTTACCTTCAAATACCTTACCTACATCCCTAATGGTCTCTCTATACCTTACCTGTGGTGGTGAAGTGACGAACTCTAGCTTAGTCCTCTCCTTGAGTAGCCATAGGGCGATTTCTAGGTGTAGGAATCCAACACCACTTAGCAAGTATTCACCGGTCTCTGGGTTTATCCTAACCTGTAGTGTTGGATCTTCAATAGCTAATTCCTTTAGTGCTTCAACGAGCTTAGGTAGATCTGAGCTATGCTTTGGCTCAATAGCTATTGTGACTACAGCATCAGTCACGTACCTAAGTCTCTCGAACGGTGCTGCTTGATCCTTGAACTTAGCGTCAACAATTGTTTCACCAGCTCTTGCCTCATCGACACCTAGGAGAGCAACTATGTTACCTGCAGGCATGTAGTCTACGACCTGTCTCGTTGGACCCATGTAGAGCGATACCTGTAGCACTCTCCTTGTAGTCTTTGCGGATACTAGGTAAACCTCATCACCTGGCCTAACGGTACCTGAGAATATTCTACCTGTAGCAACTAAGCCAGCATGTGGATCCACTGTCACCTTGCTAATACAGATTACCGTTGGTCCATTAGCATCACACTCGAGAAGCGCCTTACCAATCTCACTATCTAGCTTACCCTTCCATAGCTTCGGTATCCTGTACTTTTGTGCCGTTGCTGGGTCAGGTACATGCTGAATAATCATCTCTAGAATAGCCTTGTACAGAGGTATCTCCTGAGCTAGCTCATCTACATAACCCTTCTCATAAGCATCAACTATGTTAGAGAACTTAAAACCAAGTCTCTGAGCTTGGGGTATCGTTAACCCCCACTTGTGAAGAGCACTACCAAAAGCTACTTGCCCCTTAGCTGGATCAACCTTCCACTTATCCTTGATATCCGGTTCACCATATAGCTCAATTAACTGATTAAACTCCTTAATTATCTGAATGAATCTCTGCTGAATCTCACTTGGAGATAGCTTGAGTTCCTTAATCAACCTATCAACCTTATTGATGTACAGTAGCGGTCTAACTCTCTCCTCGAGAGCTTGCCTAACGACAGTCTCTGTCTGGGTCATGACACCTTCAACAGCATCGACAACTACGATAGCACCATCCATTACACGTAGTGACCTAGTTACGTGACCTGTGAAGTCTATGTGCCCCGGTGTGTCGACGAAGTTTATGACGTATGGCTTACCCTCGTACTCGTAGTACAGGCTTACGTTAGCTGCCTTAATGGTCATTTGCCTCAGCTGCTCAATCTCTACGTAGTCTAGTGCAAGGGCCTTACCAGCAACCTTAGGTGAAAGCAGACCAGCACCCATGAGTAGACTATCCATTGTCGTTGTCTTACCATGATCGACGTGAGCTAGCGTACCTACGTTTCGTACCTGCTTCGGGTTCTTCACAATGTCAAGCATCTCGCTAATTCTCTTCTCAATAATTCTAACCATGGTTAGTAACCTCGTTTCACGCTTTACTCCACTCAGTTTATATGTTTTGTTACTTGTATCGGTACTCATCTACCTCCAGTAGATCCATGTTCATGGTGCTCACTCGGACAAATCACTATTAAGGAGTTAGTAACAAGGTTATTTCATACGAGATCCTATACCTATGTGGTGTTGCCTGTGTGTACTTCAGTTGATGTAAATACCAGGATTAGAGTGTACATATCTGATGCAAGGAAGTTCATTGAGGAGGCTATTGAGGAGTTTCAAAAAGGTACTAGGGAAGGTAATGTCATGGCTATTAGGGATGCCGCTGAGAAGGCTTGGAATGCTGTTGTTCAGGCATCAAATGCGCTTGTACTGAAGTTCATGGGTAAGGTTCCATCTAGCCATTGGGAGAGGAGGAGATTGCTTAGAGAATTAGAGAGACGTAATGTGAAGATTGCTGAGTATGGTTTTAGGGATAGGTACTGTGCTAGAGAGAGGAATCTTCATGAATTGGTCTTCTATGAGGGTATTATCGATATTGAGGATGTTGAGGATGAATTGGAGAAAGCTAAGAAGTACGTAGACGATGTTGTTAAGGTAATTGAGAGTACTTGATCCCTATACCCTTATTCTACTGCTCCTAACGAGAGCTAGTAGTATCGATTTAGCGTAGAGACTGTACCTAACCTCTTCAAAGTATTTTACACGTGAGTACTATCGATTCTTCTCAACAATTCATCTGTTTTTAGTTCTCAGTAATGGGGGTAGTACGATCATTTTAATTTACCATGTTTCAACAAGTCACTAGTTATTACGTAGCATCTCTTGAGCTTCAGGTATCCCTCCTCTGTTAACTTTCTCTTCTTGTTAACTGGACAACGTAATGTAGTCTCTTAGACGTGAAGGTCATAACTGATACGTCATCAAGATTCCTAGTGTGGTATAGTAGCTGGAGAAAGAGTGTGTGGTGAATATAATGAGTAAATTGATGATGACATTGGTAGGAAATCTATAAAGCAATACCTTGGAAGACCTGTGAATAGCTTACTTCACAGGTAGTTAGTACAATACCTTTTCCTCTCCAGTTTTGACCCCAAATTTCTTGGAGAGCACTAAACTAGCTCTAAAAAGACTTCTCCTGAATTGAAGAGCTAATCAGAACGAGTCGTATCGATCATCAATCACCGTCCGACTGCTTCATCACTCCAAAGATAGTACCTTAGATACCTCCTAATGCTACTATAAGTTATTAGGATGAGTGAGATATCCCGCACCTTAAGAATTTTATCCATCAACAGCGATGAAGAATTATAATTGTGAGTTACTTAAGAGAACGGAGTTCCAGAAAAGCAAGCTTCAATATTTGCTCAAAGTTAGAAACAAAATAATGTAACTATAGATGAAGAGCGTAGAGTGCTAACCGATCAGTTACATGGGTCTTAGGACTACCTCAAGCAAGGTATTGAAGCATCTACTGTGCTCACGATTACTGTATTACCAACGGAAGCGTTATAATTATAGTCCTCATAAGCCTAGTGGGTGTTGTACTTGTCTGAGAAGCCCCCTCTACTTAAATGGCTTGAGGAGAGAGGTATAAGGTTAGAGGATCTCATCAATACAGCTCTTGAGCTATTTGTTCCACATCCAGGTGTGGAAACAAGAGAGAAAGCTGAGAAGCTACTCAGAGAAGAACTTGAAGAAATTCTATGGGATGTAAATGTTGCATGCCTAGTGGTAGCATGTTTTCGCCTCGAGGAAGATGCGAGAGAGGGTAGAATACCTGGACTAAGCAGAGAGAGGTATGAAAGAGGTCCCGGTTTAGTAGTAGATGAGCTCTTAGGTATGGCTTTAGCAAGCTATATTGCAGGAACTAAAGGAGTATTTGAGTTCATACGTTTCGACCAGAGAAAGCCAGGTATACTCAAGGAGCTAGGTCCCTTCACCAATGATGCTATAGGAGGACTCATTGCTGGTGCCTCCTCTAACATGTACACTAGGGCCCTTAGAGAAGCCAGACAAAAAGGTCTATGGAAACCGTACTAGTGTTTTGATATCTACCTTAGTGGAGGGTAAAATCAGTGCTTTATCACCTATTAAATATCCTCATAGTGATGACTGGTATGTGCTCTCAATCGCGAGGTCACGCTGTAGGAGGTATCTCATGATCACTGTAATACATCACAAGCTAAACCTAGAGTACATCCCTTACAATAAGCTACTTTATCTGAGAGCGTAGTTGTAGCCTCTTAATGAAGTATGAAGTTGGTAATGTTCTTTCTGATGTAATTGTTCTTAGAGTAGAGGCTAAAGTCATGAATGTACATAAGCTTGAGAAATTACTCACTTTCTCAGAGGTAGTTGACTATGCATCCTAAGGAGCTTACTGGTATCATGCTATTTCATGAGGAGGAGAGAGGTAGGGAGTTTCTGGAGAAGATCACAGGTAAGAAGCCAGTATTTGTATGTGTCATAGGAACGACTGATACAGCTAAGATTCCAGGTATTTCTGCTGCAGGTAAGACACCTGAATTAACGGAGTACACCCCCGCTGCTGATGTAGAGCTTCTCATTTTGGGAAGATGTAAGTGCATAGATACAGTTCCAGTAACCCCTGAGGGTATACCAACTCCAGCTATAATAACTCTATCTGCGCTAAGACTTGCACACATACCAGTTCTCGTGGTTGATGCTGGAGCTAGGATAAAGCCTCAAGTCCCCTTCATAAGTCTAGGCGGTTTTCCCGGTAAGGACATAAGAAGTGGAAGCGCTGTGGTAAATGTTGAGGAAGTATTTCTTAAAGCGAAGGTCCTTGGAGAACAGCTCTCCATGATAGCCGACTACCTAGTTGTGGGAGAGAGCATTCCAGGAGGTACCACTACAGCTCTAGCAGTACTTTTAGCGCTTGGAGTTAATGCAAGAGGAAAGGTGAGTAGTAGTATGCCTCACAATCCTCACGATCTAAAGATTAGGGTTGTTGAGCAAGCTCTCAAAGCAGCTGGGGTATCCTTTGGTCAGCTAGGGAACAACCCCCTAAAGGCGATCTCTCTCGTTGGTGACCCCGTGATGCCTGCCTTTGCTGGAATAGTAGTAGGAGCTGCTAAGAGAATACCTGTACTAATGGCTGGAGGTACTCAAATGTGTGCAATACTGAAGATCGTTAAGGAACTTGATGAAAGTGTCGTTGAGAATATAGCTATAGGGACTACGAGGTGGATAGTCCATGATAAAACATCGGACATAAAGGGTCTTGTGGAGCAGATAGCTGATGTACCGATACTAGCTGCTAACATAGACTTTAGTAAATCTAGATTTGATGGTCTTAGAGCCTATGAAAGAGGAGCTGTCAAGGAAGGGGTTGGAGCTGGTGGTGCTGTTATATCTGCTATAGCCAAGACCAGAGGAGGGATAACAGTTGATGATGTTGTGAGAGAGGTGGAGAAAAACTATGAACTTCTCCTTAAAAGAGGACAAATCTAGGAAACTCGCGTCAGTACGTGAACTGGTAAAGGGCTTGAAGAGCCTCATATCATTCTTCACCGCAATACCCCTAGGCATGGATGAGGATACCATAGTCTACGCAGCTAAGTTCGCATACTTATCACCTCTGATAGGATTCCTCATAGGTGCATCAGCTACAATTATAGCGTACTGCCTCTTGAAGTTCTTTAACCCTACAATAGTGGGCTTTCTCACGCTAGGCTTCATCTACGTGATAACAGGCCTTTACCATGTAGATGGGCTTGCTGACTTTGGAGACGCTCTTCTCTGTGTAGGTCCTGCTGAGAAGAAGCTGAAGGCTATGAGAGACGAACGAGTAGGAGTTGGTGGTCTTGCCTTGGTGGTACTCGTATTCACTGTAACAGGTATTGTCATGGCTGATCTCATGTCTAAAGGTCTAACACACTTCTTAGCGGCATCTGAGGTAATGGCTAAGTTCTCCATAATCATAGGTGCTTATCACGGGAAATCTCTATCCGAAGGTACTGGCCACCTCTTTATAGAATACATGAGAAGTCGAGGCATGATTAAGCTCCTGACCTCACTAGTACTGAGTATCGTATTGACATTTCCCCTAGTAGGCATCCTGAACTCGATATACCTGATATCAACCGCATGGTTTACAGCTCTCCTCATAGTGTGTATTGCGCATAAGGTCCTCGGCTATGTTACAGGGGATGTGCTTGGTGCAATAAATGAGATTTCTAGAATGACAGCACTTCTTGTAATGGAGGGTGTTCTTGGGTGAAGGTTAAGGCTTTAGTCATGGCAGGAGGTAAGGGGACTAGAATGGGTATAGATGAGAAACCACTTGTAAAGATTAGAGGAGAGCCAATGATTAAGCTAGTGCTGAATGCTCTTATTAAGGCTAGAAGCGTTGAGGAGGTGATAGTCCTTACAAGCAGATACACCCCCAAGACAACTAGGGTAGTTAAGGAAATGAAGTTACCGAGAGTAAAGGTCATGGAGAGTCCAGGTGCTGGCTTCGTTGAGGATATTAGGTATGCTATTCGAAATCTAGGACCTGAAGTGTACTTAGTTGTATCAGCTGATCTCCCCTTGATAACTCCTTCATTGATAGACTTCATAGTTGAGAGATATGAGAAGTGTGGAAGGAGTTCCTTAGCTGTGATGATCCCTACCTATGTGTACGAACTTCTAGGCTTAAAACCGAGCTATGTATTTAAAGTTGGTGAGAGGAGTGTAGTTCCTTCAGGTATAAATCTGATCGATGGTAGCAAGCTGAGAGAAGAAGAGTTAGATGAAGAGTACCTAGTCATAGCTCATGAAGGTCTAGCTATGAATGTCAATAGACCAGAGGATATTAGCGTATGTGAGAAGTTCCTCTCTGAAAGAGAACAAATACAGAGAGCATCTTTTTCCTGGATTTGCGAAGAACTTCGCAAATTGCTAGCAGAAGCTGTTAGGAGGAATCTAGGTGAGGCCGTACTACTTTCGGGAGGTCTTGATTCAAGTGTAGTGGCTTACCTAGCATCTAAACTAACGAAAGTAGAGGCTATAACAGTACTTGTGAAAAGTAACTGTGCAAAAGATCGTGAGTACGCCTCTTTAATGGCTAAGTTCCTTAACATGGAACACCATATCATCGAGGTCAGCATCGATGAGGTATTGAGACACATACCTCGCGTAATAGAGATTATGAGGACGTTTGATCCTATGCAGGTACGGAACGACGTTGTCATATATTTGGGTTTGACAAGAGCTAAGAGCTTAGGTTTCAGTAGCATAATGACTGGTGATGGTGCAGATGAATTATTTGCTGGGTACAGCTACCTATGTGGAATGGATGAAGAGAGGAGGGAACTAGAGCTTAGAGTACTGTGGGCAGCTATGAACTTCTCTTCTATCACCCTAGGTAATCATATAGGTATTGAGGTGAAGACTCCATACCTAGACAAGAGGATTAGGTACTTCGCTATGCTAATTAAACCTGAGCATAGGGTTAGAGAGGAGAGAGGAGTTACATGGGGTAAATGGATATTGAGGAAAGCTTTCGAAGATGTACTACCTCAGGAGATCGTATGGAGAATTAAAAGCCCTATAGAGGAAGGAGCTGGAACAAATGTACTAACCAAGTACTTTGATGAGGTGATTGATGATCAGGAATTTCAGGAATCAATATGCAAGATAATGGAGAAGGACTCGGTAGTCATTAGAGATAAAGAGCAGCTTTACTACTACCGAGTATTTCGAAGTATATTTGGTCCTCCTAAGGACATAGGGGGAGTAGGTAAGGAATGTCCTCAGTGCAGAGCTAGAATCCCCAAGGGCTTTACCTACTGTCGAGTATGTGGAGCCTATCCAGTTTAACATATAGTTTCTAAGAACTAGGTTTAAACCTGAATGTAGATGTAGCAAGTAGAGGAGGGAAGTAGGGCAAGTCAGTACTCAGAATCTTCTTCACTATTCCGTCCCTGCGTGGTTCATCATCTCTTCGTACTCAATATCTTGTGACTGTAGTTAAAGTTATTTTGGTGAGTTTCTAAGTTAATCGTGTTAGTGATGATCCATTGCAGCTCTGAGCAGTGAGGAAGCCCCCTAGCTGAACATTATGTAGGTATTTCTTTTAAGGAGGTTAGGCTCTAGGTCTTTTCGTGGTGTTGTAGATGAGATACAGGTTACTGGATATATTAGCTTGCCCAATGTGTAAGTACTTTCCGCTAGAGTACGTTGTGTTTTCTGAGAGGGTCAATCCTGAGGTTAAGTACCCTAGTGAATTAAGTAAGCCTCATTGTGAAGTGTACTGTGGTCTCTATAGGAAGTACATCGTTCCAGAGAATGTTAGAAGGAGAGTTATTGAGTTGAGAGATCAAGGTTTATCGTATTCTGAGGTTGCGAAGAGAGTTACTGAAGAAACTGGTTACTACCTTAGTGAGGAAATTGCACAAATTGTTGAGAAAATAATTAGGGAAGGTAAGGAGAGTGAGATGTTTCATCCTAATCCAAGTGAACTACCCTGTGAAGAATGCATTAAGAGGGAAGTAGTTGAAGGTATTCTCTACTGTCCAAATTGTTTGAGGTGGTACCCTATTCGTGAGGAAATTCCTGAAATGCTTCCTGATGACTTAAGATCTCTCGATGAGGACTATGAGTTCCTAATGAGATATAGGGATAAGGTACCTGAAATTATTCTACAGCAAGGTAAACCTGTGAACATTACGTATAGGAAGTAGGGATCGACTAGTGGATACAGCATATGTAAGGTGATGCACCCTCATAAACTATGTAGAGATCTGTTCCCGTCAATACCTCTGCTATAGCTGTTGTTTCACGAAGTATCTTCTCAGAACTTGGTTTTCCACAGCTCTCTGCTAGGTCAAGTAGCTTCTCAGCAGCTTCAACTACTCTTTCGGTCTCTTCCCTACTCATATTCTCGAGAAACTCATTCCAGAATTTTCTGAAGTACGTGTATAGTGATGGTATGTAGATATGTGAAAGTACGTAGTACTGTAGCATTGTTGCTATGTTCCACATCCTCTCAAAGTAGTTATGTGTTAGCTCTGTACACCACTTAATACTGTCAATGTAGGCACTGTACAGTAGGTCGTGGTGAATACCACCAGTGATCTCGAGTAGTTCGTTCTCTACGTAGAGGTCCTTCACTAGCTCTAGGCAGAGCCTCCAAACTGCTGTGCATCGGCAAGCCTTTAGGTGGTACCTCTTTGGGTATAGACCCTTAAAGTCGTGAACTACGTGAATTACTTCATGAACAACCAATGCCTCTATTGGGTATTTGAGGGGTCCAGCAACAACGACTTTGTACTTACCCCTCTTCTCACGAATTGATAGTCCGTGAATTAAGTTGGCTTGAAGTAGGTATACCCTAACATCAATTGCTCTACCAGTTAACTTCCTCAGCATCCTTCTAGCAAACCTCTCAATCCTACGTCTCCTCGTAGAGAGACTTGAAGGAAGTGTACAGATTTTGTACAGTGGTAGCACTAAATTCACGAAATCACCACGAAGCTGGTGGTTGAACACTACTTCACTAAGTATCTTTTAAGTCTACTCTCAATTAATGATCTACATTTGGAGCAGAAGTTATAGCTCTTCCTATCTGTATCGAGTATGGAGTTCGAAAAAGACATGACACAAAGCCTATCACTACAGTGCTCAAGACCAAAGGTATGTCCAAGTTCATGAATTGCCTCCTTAAGTGCACGAACCAAGAACAGCTCACGATTAGGTTCCATACCGTAAAACTCACATCTCAACCTCGGTAAATATATGACAGCGACCTTACCACCTAACTCAGCTTGACCAAATACGAAGTTCAAGCCATTAGAGTACGCATCCACATCAGCAACACCAAGCACCCTCAAGAAGTTACTACTACCGAATACGTACTTGAGGTACTGAAGCACTAAATCGCTAATGTACTGACCCCTAACGACATCATAGAATTCCCTAGGAATCTCAAGAACTTCACTAGCAACAAAGCACTTAACACCAAGTACTTGCTCAATACCATTAGCTAGGTAGAGAAGGAGATCATCATCTCTAGACACAAGTGGTTGAAGTAGTATAGCTAGCTGAGTCATAGACTACATCTCAAGCCCTTACCTGGGGGTGCTAGACTAGGTGTTAAGTTACTGTCTAAAATCTCTAACCTCAAATCATTTACTTATTCGATTAAATTACGTATGGACTCTATTGAGGGTAAGCTTTATATTACATTGAATCAAGTACGTAAACCATGAGTAGGTCGAGAACTAGAATTACCTGGATGCACATTGCGTCATTTGCTCTCGCTACAGCAGTGTGCTACGTACTAGCGGTCTTTGCTGTCATAGCTGCTCCTGTACCACCAGCTCCTGGTGTTTCTGCTCTCTACATAGCTGCTGCTGTCTACGTTCCTCTAGCGATATGGATGGGTATGTGGGGGTGCTTGGCTGGGTACTTAAGCTGTTTCTTCCTAGGTCTAGTACCATCAGGCTACAGTCCACTGTTCTCATTTGTATGGTCATGGTGTGACTTCCTCGAGGGTTTAATGCCGCTACTGTTCTTCAGATTGCTCAGGATAGATCCTGACTTCAGCGTTAAGAAGCCTAAGTTCGTCAAGGTAATGGCGCCACTCGTCGTTACAGGTGCTGGTCTAGTCATAATAGGTGCACTAATCAACCACTACCTCGGTGTATTCGGTCATCCCTTTACAACCATAGCTCTTGCTCTCATGTACTGCGGCATAGTGCTAGCTATTGTAGGCATAATTATCGGTGCCTTGGTAGGTGATGTAAAGACTTGGGTCACGTACATAGTATCAGGTATTGTATTGGCCTCTCTCGTTAGTGGTCTATGGGGTGCAGGAACTCTGTGCCTAATACCTGGTCTATCACCGCTCTACGGCAAAGCACCATTCACGATTGTCTTCACTGGGTGGGTCATTGGTGACATGATAGTGCTATCAACCATTGGAACAGCACTACTCGTTACCCTGACTCCACTAATCAAGAGAACTCCAATATATGTGAGAGGTTGGTTTAGTTAACATGTTGTACTCCCTCTCTTTTTCCTATCACTATGTAGGTAACCGTGGTGACATTATGGGTACACAGGTATTTCACACATTACTGGGGATATGTGCTAAACCCACTTGGATTCATAGACTCCACGTCGTGACTAAGCTAGTTATTGTAATGTCATTGAGTATCTCTGTGATAATGGTGGGTGATGTCTTTAGCGCTATTGCTCTCCTCCTGCTCTCTGGTACTTTGCTTTATCTCTCACACGTAACTCTAGGTGCTCTTAGGAAGTACGTGCTCGTATTCATTGGCATTCTTCAGCTAATAGCTCTCTCCTATACCTTGATTACTCCCTTACCAGGTAGGTACGTACTGGTTGATGTTGAGTTACTTCGTGTGGTTGCTGAGAGAGGTGTCTTCGTTTGGCGTATCCTCATCACGGATGAATCTCTTAAGTATATCTTCATTCTCGGTTCTAAGTTCTTAGTTATGATATTCACAGCAGTGCTACTGCTCAATATAGTTAATGAGCGTGAACTCATTTGGGGTTTGAGAAGTATTAAGTGTCCTTACGTAGTTGCTGTAGCTCTCGCACTTGTGTTTAGAGGTATCTCACTATTCATCAATGATTTCTTCGTAGTTCGTGATGCTATTTCTCTACGTGGTCTCTCTCTTGAAGAGGCTTCTCTACCTGGTAAGTTAAGGACTTACTTCTACATGTTGATCCCGTTATTTGTACTGATGATTAGGAGGAGCTATGAGGTTTCACTCGCTCTAGAGGCTAGAGGTTTAAGAATAAGACCAGGTAAGGTCAGTACTTACTATAGAATGACCTTCACTATGCGTGACTTAGCTGTGTCTATGGTGTTTGTTCTAGTGCCTGTGCTATTCTACCTCCATTTAATTGGTTTTGTTTAGTGCTGTTGCTTGAGAGGTGATGAAATGGGTAAGGTGATTGAGGTTGAATCTCTTCGGTGGAAGTACTCAGGTAGGGATACGTATGTGCTTAAGGACGTTAATCTACATGTTGAGAAGGGCGAGTTTGTTGGTATTGTCGGTCCTTCCGGTGCTGGTAAGACTACTCTCTGTCTTTGCTTTGTGGGGATTATTCCTCAGAGGATTCCTGGTGAGTTTAGTGGTTGCGTTAAGGTGTTTGGCCGCAGTACAACGGATGTAGATACCACTGAGCTAGCGAAGTACGTTGGTCTTGTCTTTGAGGATCCTGAAACTCAGTTCATAATGACTACTGTTGAGGATGAGCTGGTTATTGGTCTTGAGATGCTTAATCTACCTCCTGAGGAGATTAGGGAGAGAATTAGGTGGGCTCTCGATATTGTTGGTTTACCTATGGAGTTCCTCAATAGGAGTCCACTTGATTTAAGTGGTGGTGAGAAGCAGAGGGTTGCTATTGCGTCTATACTAGCTAGACAACCTCGTATCTTAGTTCTCGATGAACCTACATCCGATCTAGATCCTAGAGATAAGGAGGGTGTCCTCTCAGCTATTGTACGTATCAGGAAGGAGCTAGATATGACTATTGTGTTGGTTACTCATGAGCTAGATTTCCTACTGAAGTATGCTGATCGAGTTATCGTTCTTTCTAGTGGTGAGATCATTTGTGAGGGTGAACCTAGGGAGGTCTTTACAAGGTACTATGATGTGCTGAAGAAGATTGGTGTTGATGTTCCTGAGGTAGTTGAGATCTCGAGAGCACTTAAGGTACCTCCACCGAGGTCTAGTGATGAGTTGTGTTGGTTAGTTGACGACTACCTTAGTAAGGGTTTACTGGAAGTTAAGGAAGTTAAGTCAGCTACGGAGGAGATCACTCAACAATGCAGTGTAGGTAATGAGGTAGTGTTGAGGTGTGTAGATGTTCATCATGTGTATCCACCTAATATTGTTGCTCTTAGGGGTGTTTCTCTAGAATTTAGGAAGGGTGAGTACGTAGCTCTTGTAGGTCCTAATGGTTCAGGTAAGACAACTCTAGCTAAGATTCTCTGTGGTTTGCTTCGACCGACTAGAGGTGATGTATTGGTTAAGGGTGTTAGTGTGACGAAGTGGAGGAAGAGGGATTTAGTTAAGGTGGTTAACTATGTGTTTCAGAATCCAGATCATCAACTATTCTGTAGGAGTGTTAGGGAAGAAATTGAGTTCGGTCCTAGGCAGCTTGGTTTACCCAGTGATGTTGTTGAGAGACGGGTTAGAGAGCTTCTTGAAGTTTTTGGGTTGAAGGGTCTAGAGAATGAACACCCGTTCTTCTTGAGTAAAGGTGAACGGAGGAGATTAGCGTTAGCAGCTACATTGGCTCTAGATCCTGAGGTGATTATCGTTGATGAACCTACAACAGGTCAAGATCGTAGAACCTCTAGAGAGATAATGGACTTACTTAAGGAGCTTAGAGATAGAGGACATACGGTTATCGTGATTACACACGATATACCACTAGCTCTCGAGTATGTGGATAGAATGGTGGTCCTATGCAATGGTATGGTTATTGCTGATGGAGTACCAAGTGAAGTACTGAGTAGAGAAGACATAGTTGAGAAAGCACACCTAGTAATCCCCTGTGCGATGAAGGTTGCTAGAGCACTACGTAAGCATGGTGTATTAGCAGATGTAATAACTACTAGAGAACTCCTTAAGTACCTCAAACCTAGGAGAGGTAGTGAAGAGGCCATGATGAATTTCCCTGCGGCCTGACTTGATGAGGAGCAACACCTAGACTGAGCTGAACTACATGACAGGTCCCGCACCTGGGAAGGTAAGCATTAGATGTGATAAAGTAGTCATAAAGTCACGAGCACAGATCTCAACGATAAGGCCTGACCTCTACATCCACGTTAAGGGGTACTCACTAGCTAGAGTAACACACATCGATGTTGAGTATCCAGAACTAGAGAAGATGCTCAGTATTAGTTATCGAGAGGTACTACCGGCCATACTCAGTACGCAAACAAGGGATTACGTACTGGTCATAGTCCCAAGTAGAGAACTTCACATGTCAATATACTCGGAAGAACTTCGTGAGATTTTACCTAGAAACTATAGAGGAGGATGTGTGGTCGGAGGTAAAGTCGATGGTATATTCATTGGGGTTAAACGCGAGGTCATTAAATATCTTGAGGAATTTGCCTCCTCAAGAGGATACCCACCTAGATCTAAGCACTTGAAGGAGAGTAGTGATGTTAGTGATGTGAGATCACTACTCGACTATGTCTAGGGTATAGTTTTAAAGTCACCACCACTTCGTTATGGTCTGACCAGAGGTACATAGTGAGGTGAGTACTTTGGGTATTAAGGTACTCGGTATAAATGCTTCACCAAGGAAGTACGGTAATACTGCTAAGCTACTTGAAATAGCTCTTAAAGCAGCTAAGTACGAGGGTGCTGATGTTGAGAGAGTAGATCTATACGATTACAGGATTGAGCCATGTATTGGGTGTCTGTGCGATGATGAACGCTGCTGCAGGTATCCGTGCGTTATAGATGATGACATGAGGATACTACTCGATAAGGTACTATCCTCTGATGCGCTCATAATAGCTACACCGATCTACTGGTATGGTCCTAGTGGTGTGCTCAAGAACTTCATAGATAGATTGACCTGTCTCGAGCACATGATATTCATTGAGGGCAAGTGTTGGGCAGAAGGTAAGGTCGCTGGATTCATAGCCGTAGGGAATGATACCGGCGCTATCCAAGTAATAGCCTACATGATGTCTGTATTAAACTCCTTTGGAATAGCCATTCCTCCTTGGGCACTAGCTTACTACACGAAGTCAGGTGACGTGCTAAGTGATGAGAGAGCTCTTCTGGATGCAGCTAATGTCGGGCGAACCGTCGTCTTAACGGCAAGAGCACTGAAGAGCTTAGATGTCAAACAATGGTACGTTACTGACTACAGGAGTATGTTACCAAATTGGTGTAGTGAAATTCAGCAATTAACTGAAAAGCTGAGAGAGAGTGAGTGGTCTAAGAGGAAAGATCTAGTCACTAAGTTACTACCTAGGCAACATGACCTTAGCTAAGTAACCAATGTCAAGTCCCTCCCTTGAACTTCTAACTATAAGTGTTGGACCCGTCACTATGGCCATAGAACTCCTCAAATCAACTGTAATAACGAGATCTGATGTACTAGCTCTCCAGTGAGACATGTAGATAAGCTGCTTACCAACTCTCACGAGCTGAACCTTAGTCCTAACGTGTTCAGCATCAAACCAGAAAACACCATCACAGCTATACCTAGGTGGTAAATATGTCCAGGGAACACCAATGACAAAGCTATGTACCTTGCCAATGACCTTCTTAAATACGTTGAGGTCACTAAAGTAGGTATCGAATATCAGATTAAGTGTCTGCTCAAGCACCTTCTCACTCTGAAGCTTTTCACGAAGAGAATCAACAAGGAGTAACTGAGCATCAACACCAAACACCTCATTAATCACATCGAGTATAGTCTTACCTTCTCCAAATCTAAGTGACGAAATTTCAAGGTAACGGGTAATATCCGATACCAACCAGCGTATAAACACCTTACACGCTCTCTCCCCTCTACCATACCTAGAAGTTACTTCATCGAACTTCTGCAGAACCTCTCTAGCAACTTCACTACCCAGAGCAATCACCTCAACTAACGATCTAAATCCTACATGAGAACACTGGAAAATAAACATCATAATCAAGACTGGATTCGGAAAAGGTTAATGGATACTGTGCATGCACACTACTACCATTATCAGAAATCATCATGGGCTCTCCCATCAGTACTAGGTATTGGTGGTGAGTTCCTATTAACTCCAACACTTCACCTACTTCTCAGATATGAGGTAAGGAAGTCCGTAGGGATCGACCTTAAATATCTATGGTAGTTACGTACCTCTACTCGAGGAGACAACTAATACTCTAGTCGGTACTCTCATTTTCACCCTCTATAAGGTATCAGAATTCGATTCAGCTAGAATCTGCGATCTGCATTAGTACTTAGTAGGACAATTAGGCTAGTACCTCTCGCCTACCTATTGCAGTGGATTCAAGAATGTAGTTCGATGGAGAGCTCTAAGGGTGCATTCTCACTTAAAAGAGTTTTTACTTGTAATTGGGACATTAGTCTCTTTGAAAGATGTTCGCTATGTTATTCACTGTTTAGCACTTAGAATGGTGGTATGAAGCTAGTGGTGATGTACAACGTAATTGTGAGTGCCGTCACTGCTATGAGTGTTAAATTACCTATGGTAGTACCTCTATTAACCATCACATACTCACCATAGCTAGCGTATCTCAGGATTAGTTGCTCTGTCATCTCCTCACCAGTTCTCACCATGAGTAAAACAGCCAGTGAAAGTACGTCGACGTAATCACGTAGCTTTCTCGGTCTATGTATCTTCACTAGTTCATACATCATATCGAGTACCTGGGGGATTAACCTAAGGGATAGTACGTACGATAGGGTAACCCACTTAGGTACTCTAAGGAACTTACCTAGTGTAACAAGCTCTCTTGGCTTAACTAAGTTCACAAGTAAAATAGTTGAAGTTGTCAACACGAAAGCTCTCAACCACACAGCACCTAATCTCTGCATTAATGTAGGTACATCACCAAACTCCAGAACCGTAATCACTACAGTAACGAATGTAAGAGGTATGGACGATATTACCAAGCTATACAGCACCTGTCTCACCACATCACCAATGATCGAGAGAACAAGCACCACCGAGAGCAAGTACACGAGTACACGAAGATCATTTGACACAACTGCAATGAGCATCGTAGACACAATATAGAGAATCCTGAGGACCGGATGTGTATTTACAGATAACCTATCCTCATACCTAACATGTAGCATACACGATAGGAGCTTGAGAACTAGACTTAGCACATGAGATACCTCTCAAAAAATCTATCAACAGTCATAACAACATCTAACCCAAGTTCAGTACATAGCCTCGGTACCTTCACTACCCTCAACATACCGTACCAAATCCTCGCTACGGTCTGGAGATCACCCTCTAAAACAATACGTCCACAATCAACTAGTACAGCCCTAGTGGGTACACCTAGATGCTCGGCAAACTCTAGATCCTGTGTAGCAATTACAAGTGACAATCTACCCTGCTCAATGAATGTCCTAAGTACTCTAGCTAACTTGACTAGAACCACATTATCTAGACCAAGAGTAGGTTCATCAACTAGCAGTAAGTCAACGTCCATACCTAGAGCAAGGGCAATAGCTAAACATCTTCTCTGACCTAAGCTAAGAACTAGTGGTGACTTCTCTAAAGAATCTTCTAAACCAAGGTACTTCACCACCTCAAGCACTATATCTGGTCTAGGTAGCTTGTGTATGTACTTACTCACCACCTCCTTCGTAAGTACTATAGCTGGATCTTGAGGAATGTAGTAAGT
>Ga0180301_10000120_pt1 | contig 55773 bp, 52 predicted proteins | sample GuaBasSediGuay16_FD_121797 | JGI IMG/M metagenome (GOLD analysis project Ga0180301, IMG submission 121797) | Subseafloor sediment microbial communities from Guaymas Basin, Gulf of California, Mexico - Guay16, Core 4569-2, 12-15 cm | ecosystem: Environmental > Aquatic > Marine > Hydrothermal... | reverse complement strand
GGTACCATCATTGGAACATAACCTCTAATCTCGACTTTGCTTCCTAGACATAGCTTCTCGGCTACTCCATCATAGATTATGGACACCGAGTAGCCCTTCAGATAGACGATGCTGCGTGCTACATCACGATATGTATCAAGGTCTCCCTCAATGCCAAAGGCTATCCTGTAAAGTGATATAATCTCAGCCAGGGTAGGCAAAGCCCCTCCTCGTTCGAGAACAGGTAGAATCCTTTCAAGCAACAGGTCTATGTTTATGATCACCACTTCACTGGGATCGCATGGCTCTACTTTGCCGCCAATGAGTTTCATTGGCAGATAAGGAACGCCATCAAGGTCTTTGAGGTTGTCAAGAGCTCCATCATCTAGTATAGCAACCACCTTGACCTTACCCAAGCTAGCCACTCTAATAGTGCCTCTCTGTAGCCATAGCTCAAGTACATCCCCCAGTCTAACTCCATGTTCCTCAGCAAAGCTACGGCTTATCATTATGAAGTGCTTGTCTTCATCAATAGGATATCTACCCTCCACAACTAATTCATTTAGACCAATCAGCTTGGCTTCACATGAGGGCTTAATGGCTATTACTCCCATGAATTCCAAGCTTCTTCCACGTAAGTTAGCAGCCAATACAGGAGTTGCAGATGGATAATTGTAGGCTATAGGCGCTAGAAATGTGAGATTAAGGAACCTTGTAAGCCATGGTATATCGTAATAGGGAAGAGGATAGGGGGTGTTCTCAACAAGGTTCCTCATGACGAGTACTCTAACCTCCCTTGCAGGAGTGGGCAGTTTGGTTACAGTAAGACCATAGACTGTTGATATCGAGGTCAGTACGGTGAAGGCCCAGATGAGGAGGGCTATTGTGAAGACTGTAATGATGCATCTTAATCTTCTACGCTTAGCATATCTCTTAGCCACTGAGAATGTTATTGTGAGGACAGCCATTCTCGAAACTTCTCCAGGCAGTGTAGGTTCCTTGAACACTCTGGGCAATACAAAGACCAACGCCAAGAAGAGCAACAATGATGCTGTGGTCACCATGCCAAAATCAAGGAACTTGCCAAGATTGATGATGAGTCTGAACCCTGGATACACGTAGTAGAAGGCTACTATGGATATTATGTATGCTATGAGAAAAGTCAGCGCTTTTCTGCGATCTTCCTCGAACAGGAAGAAAGCCATGGTTATGGCGAAGAAAGAGAGGAAGGCTGGCAGAATGTAGGCACTAGCCATAGCTACAGCGTACATGTAGTTTAGTCTTCTCACTAGGGCGTGACGAGTCATTATGTAGGCTTCGCTTAGGAGCGATACTGCACTCTCGTAATCGCCTTCCTCTATCTTCCCTTGAGCAAGCCTTATCAGACTTTCAGCTCTGAGAAGGTCCTCCCTTTCAGCAGCCACGTAGAAGCCTTCGTTCTCAGCTCTTACGAGGAGATCTCTTACATAGTCTACATCAGACAGAACAACATCTAGCACTTGTGTTATCGCTTGCTTGGTGTAATCAAGCTTTATCATAGCGCCTTGGTTCAAATTGATCGGCTTGCCCTGAGTATCTAGGGTGAACTTGAGGATCCTATATAAGTACTCTGTTCTCTCATCATAGACATAGGCATGGAAGAGGAGGACTACATCTGTCTTAGCAGGAACCACTACCATGTCTATAGTCTTGAACACCTTAGGTAATGCTCTTCGAAGAAGAACTGATTCAAGCCTTGTACTGCCATAGGTGAGGATAGGAGTGGCATTTCCTCCAGGAGGAGATGGCGGAGACATAGTCAACGGTTCTAGAACCTTGACCATATAGTAACCACCATAGCTGCCTCCAATATACTCTATGTTACCCCTAAGGATTACAGTAGCACCAGGAAGCAGCAATACCTCAGCATTCCATTTCTTACCTACATCCTCGACTTTTACCTCTACATCAAATCTTGCAGGGACGTAGTCCATCCCAGGTGTATCGGGCAGGTCGTGGAGGAATATCAGAATGTAGCGACCGGGCTCTAGACTTATGTAGACTTTCCCATCGTCATCTGTTCGGAAAATACTTATTCTATAGTTCTGATCTATGAGAACCACATATGCATTGGCAAGTGGTTCTAAAGTCAGTGAATCTTTTACATAGCACGTCAACCCGACATACTCAACTAATGCCTTGACCTCAGAGCAACATAGTAACAGGCCGATGAGGATGGGCACCATGATTAAGATGAGCCTAATCTTCATACTACTAGCCCCTATGTTAGTGAGTTCTATTGGGCTAAATAAACCTTTCAAAAAGCCTTTTCGACCAGGAGTATGTTTACAGTCAGCTGATCAGAGAGAATATGAGATCCTCTAGCACATTGAGCTTTGGAGATATAATTACATACCTAGCCTTCGAGACTACCTCTTTGCTTGAAGGATTATAGGCTATTGAGAAAGCAGCTTCCTCAAACATGGCTATATCGTTGACTTCATCACCTATAGCTATGACTCTGTGCTTGGGCACTCCTAGCTGAGAGCGCAGCTTCTTGAGTATTCTGCCCTTACCGTAGAAGTCTACTCTCACTATAACCTCACCCGTGAGAACTCCATTCCTGCTCGCAAGACTATTGCACACCAAATAATCGACCTCTAGGTTGTCAAGTGCATGTCTGAGAACCAGATCTACACCACTGCTCAGCAGGGCTATTTTTACATCATAACTTCTCAACTTCTCAAGGAGCTCTTTGGCACCTTCTCTAAGCTTCACTTTGTCTCTGATCTTATGCAAGATCTCGTCTACCTTGAGTCCCTTCCATAATGAAGCATCGAGCCTAGCCCATTCATGATATGTTATAAGGCCTTTTCTAAACCACTCCCTATGTAGCTTAGCTTTATTCTCCGTCCCTAGTACTTCATGAAGAAGAGCCCAGCTAGATCTAGGCCTTTCTAGGAGAGTTCCATCCACATCGAACGCTATGAGCCACACATAGCCTACAGCTACATGAGGTCTAATAAAGATTACAGCTAAATTTAAGTCCTAGGCTATACGTATAACAACCTGCCGATGATGAGGGGTACCAAATCAGATGAATGAAGACTAAACCCCCTCTGAGGCTCTTTCGATACATGGTGATGACTCTTTCGATCCATTTCCAAAAGGCTTATAAGACACTGAGAACCTTTCTAGAGAGGTTGCTGGGCGGATTCCTCATGAATGATATATTACTAAGATACCTTGAGCTTCTAGAAGGAGCACGAGTAGGCGAGCATTATAGTACAAGACAGGATAGACAACAGAAGTTCATAGACTGGCTATCGGAGCGTATGGGAGTAAAGGCGAAAATAAGAGTGAGGATAAAGAGAAGCATACTTCAAAGTCCCTTAGGCATGACATATAAGCATAGCCCTATAGAGTATGAGATAGCACTCTACGATGGAGAAACTGCTCCTTGTGAGTGCATTCTTCTACATGAATATGGTCATGTGCTCCATGACCTAAGAGGCCTATACATGGACTTCATGCCCACAGGCAGGCATATGCTTGATGAGCTATGGCTCAGGCTCAATGAGGCTGTCAAGGACTATCTGGTTGAGTGTGAGGTCGATGAGCTATGTGAAGGATATCCGTACGAGATACTAAAAGACCTCGTACTCTTCAATGTCAGAAGATGCGTTGAATACATCTATGAAAACAGAGACATTCCCTGGAATCTCTCCATAATTTTGTTCCACTATGCAACCATGATGAGGTACGCTCCAAGCATCGTGAGAGAGCTTGACAGGGCGTTAGATGAGGCTGGAGATTTGGGAGCTGACATAAGAAGATGTGCTCATAGGCTTGTGAGTCTTGAGCATAGAAGAGTGAAGCCATTCGATATTGTGAGAGCTACTCATGAACTTCTAAAGGACCTGACCGGGCTTAGAGTAGGTATCCTCAGGCTAGGGAGAAGAGCGTATACTATAAGAGAGACAGGATGATGAGTTCAGAGTGGAGTTAGTGGCTATATGCCCAAGTCACTATGTAGTGAGGAGAAGGTGGCCATAGAGTTGACAAGAGATATAGTGTTGAGAATTAAAGAGGGTGCATCTTTTAAAAGGGCTTTTGTCGAAGCCATCAGGACGAAAAGGCTAGCCCCAACTGAGAGAGCTTCAAGATTAGCCTACAAGGTGGCGGCAGAGATGCTAAAGAGCTACAAAAAGCTTGAACTACTAGGAGAGGTTATGAGAAGTAGTATGAGCTCAAGACCTCTTATCGAGCTCTTCATGTTATATGTAGGCAAGAGGCAAGAGGAGCTGCATGCTAAGCTCAAAAGCCTAGGACTACAGCCTGAGATCCTATTTCTAATAATGAAGGGTAATGCCTTGAGAGATACTGATCTTGCCAGGCATCTCTCCATAAAGTATTCCCTCCCACTATGGTTCACAAGAAGGATGCTAGAGCTTCTGGGCAATGAGGCCATAAAGCTTTTTGAGGCCTTCCTTATAACTCCTCGATGGCTTAGAGTAAACACCCTGAAGATAAGTGTTGAAAATGCTATCCGAAGGCTTGAGAGGCTTGAGGTAGTTGTTGTTCAGGATGAGGAATTCTATGAACTCCTGAGAGTAGAGAGAGGAGAGCTATGGCGAGTCTTGAAGTCAGACTTGACGAGAAAAGGACTAATATTTCTTCAGGATAGAGCAAGTGTTGCTGCTGTCCACGCTCTTGATCCACGACCAGGGGAGGTGGTGGCTGACTTGTGTGCAGCTCCTGGAATGAAGACTACTCTCATAGGCCAGCTTATGGAAAATAAAGGACGGCTCATAGCTGTTGATATATCTGCGAGGAGGTTAAATTCCCTTCTGAGGAGCATTAGAAGAGCAGGCTTAAGCAATGTGACTGTAGTCAGGGGCGATTCAAGAAAACATCTGCTTAAGGAGGTGGATAAGGCTATAGTTGATGCACCATGTACTTCAACTGGCGCTATAGCTCAAGATCCCTCTCTAAGGCTGAGACTAGAGGATGTGGATATAGTAAGATATGTCAGGATACAGGAGATGTTGCTCAGATCATCGATAATGATGAGCCCTATAGTGATCTATTCAGTTTGCAGCCTTCTTCCAGAGGAGGGAGAGAGACTTGTAGACTACCTCATCTCCAGTCATGGAGTAAAGGCTGAAAAACCTGCGATAAAAGGAAGCCGAGGTTATAGAGGATATACATGTAGCGACCACGTAGTTAGACTATTTCCTCATTTGCATAAATGTCAAGGATTCTTGATAGCTAAGCTAGTTGCCTAGACTCAAGCTTTGATCTTCGTACAATGGAAGACTATCACAGGAGAGTCTGGAAAAGACTCTGTCTCGACTCTGAAACCTAGTTCTCTCAAGTTCTTGTAGATTCTATCCTGCCATTTTTTATTTCTTCCAGCAAATATCGACATAGTTCCTTCTGGCTTTAGAAGAAGGGATAGTTGCTCGAGAAAATCTTTGGAGAAAAGGCTAGGGTTTCTAGATGGACAAGGACCACCATCATGCACTATATGGTCAAATCTCATGCTCATCTTTGGAACTGCCTTGGTGGCATCACAGAGTAGTATCTTGACTATGGAGCTGTTCAGAGCATCTCTATATGCGTTGACAGGATTTCTATACAAGGCTATAGCGAGTATCTCAGGTGATTTATCTATGGTCACGTAGAGTGAGGGCTGTGACCAGTTAACGATTACATAACATGTCCTCCCTATCCCTGTGCCTATCTCCAAGACCTTATCACCTCTAGACACAGCTTCAGGCCAGGCTATGATAGAGCCGCAGTAGGACATGCGCATCACATTGAAATCATTCCTTCTATACCCAAGACCACCCGTGACCTCATCTATTATCCTAAACACTTCCTCTTCACTCATCTTAGATATGAATCTGTCGTAGACAAGTCTTGCGTAGGCTCTTGCAATCCTGTCTGCCACGCCATATCTGCCATACGTCACATTGGCCAAGGTTATTCTCTCGATATATTCATAGCTCATTTCCATGCTGCTTCACTAAGAGAGAACTGATAGAGTGGGAATTAAACTCTGTCACACATCTATCTATCATCAGAGCCTTTTAAACGACAATATTATATCTCTGGCCTATGAAGTACTCCTTGGTGATAGTTTGCCTCTTAGAGGAGCGAGGAATGTTAAGGTCGCTGAATATGTCAAAAAGTTGAATGACATGAGAAGGCCTGAGTGTAAAGATATGGCCACCAGGCTTGGCGTTATAACTGCTGATAGAATATTCCTTAAGAACTTTCCACAACGTCATCCTGTAACAGCCTTCAATCCAGCTCTTCTCATCAGGGGTGAAAGAGTCCATGTCTACGCAAGACTTATTCTAGGATACTATAAGTACGTTAGTGCAGTAGCTAGAATAGACTTTTCTCTTGAAGACTTTGAAGAACACTACGTAATGTTCAATCAGTACTCAGCTGAGTTAGTTGTATGGCCAAGCAATAGGTATGACATATGGGGAGTTGAGGATCCAAGAGTTCAGACGTTGGGGAATAAGCTCATCATGATATATGCGGGGAGAACGTGCTTCTACTTCAGTACAATAAACAGAGAGCGGACTGTGCCTGTGATAGCTACTACGGAGGATCCATATGCCTACTGGGATAAGCTAGCCTACTTCACGCTTCCCAAGAAGATGAAGGAGAGAATGATAACCAATAAAGATGTTGTACTGCTTGAAACCACTGATAGGCTATTTGTCCTTCATAGGCCTCATCTTGAAGGAGAGAGGCTTAGCTTATGGATAGGAGAGATTCCAAAGGAAGAGCTTCTCAAGCCCGTAGGCGAAGAAGTCAAGGGTCTTCTAATAGATAATAATACCTTAGTCATGGAGCCTGCTAAGTTTGAGGATAGGGTAGGATGGGGAGCGCCGCTGATCAAGGTAGGTGATGATGAGTGGCTAGCCATAATACACTCAAGAGGAGTAGATGAGATATATAGGCTCATAGCCCTTACCCTAACCTACGATGGAGATTATCCAAGGATAAGTGGAGTTGTGCCTTACTATGTCATGGAGCCTAAAGAGGTTTACGAAAGGTTTGGTGATAGGCCAGGAGTAGTCTTTCCATGTGGCGCTCAAAAAGTGAAAGATAAGCTTCTCATCTCCTATGGAGCAGCTGATAGCTTCGTAGCTTTTGCACAGTTCAGCATAGACGACCTATTAAGCGAGATGAAGCCTGTAGAGTGACAGAGAGCAGCGAAAGAATTTTTGAAGATACGAAGTAGATATTCTCAGAAGGGGGTGCTCTTATAGGTCATCAGTCAGTAGAAGTGGCTCAGAGAGAGTAATATCACTGGTTCCCATAAATGGCTTAAGACCACATGAGGCTATTCAAGAGAGCAGATTAGCTGAGCTCATGAATGACATCAAGAGAAGAAGGGTCATTATAAATCCCATCCTAGTGGAGCGTACTACCATGGTGGTTTTGGATGGAATGCATAGAGTGAAGGCTTTGAATCTAATGGGATATACAAAGGTTCCAGCCCTTTTGGTAGACTACATGACTCGATACGTGCTTGTCTATGGATGGGCAAGGGTTGTGAAGATTCAGGAGTCGCTCATATACAAGATGCTCAAGGAGATGGGTCTTAATTTCAGAGTAGCTGAGAGAAGTGAGGCTCTCAGAAGCCTAGGCGAGAGGCTAACAAGCTTTATAGTCCTTATGGGCAATAGAGGACTACTGATTGGGGAATTCATCGATATAATGAACTCCTATAGAATTCTTCATAGCTTAGAGAGAAAGCTCTTGGACAGGGGATGTAAGATAGAATACGTAAGCGATGATTTCATTCCAAACAGTAAAGTCATCCTAATGGCTCCTAGAGTCAGGAAAGGGGAAGTGCTTATGAAAGCTCTTGAAGGAGAGCTATTCCCCCCTAAGACAACTAGGCACATAGTTCTAGGCTCTTTAAATCACAGAACACTGAGGATCCACTATCCTCTCGAGGAGCTACGCTAGGCCATAGTCCTTAGGCTCCATGTAGAAGACTAGCCTACCATTCTGCCAATCCCTCAGTATAATCCTAGCTGCCTCATCTACATTGGGCTTACCTCCTTTGAGGAGCAATCCTCTCCTACGAGCTAGCTTCTCAAGTATCTTAAGAGGAATATGCTCCTCAATACCATAGACCCTCTCAACTACGTCTGGGTCTTTAGTCAAGGCAAGCTCCAGAAGTCTCAGGGCAGGACCTAGAGGGTCCTCAAGAGCTTCTGGCCTAAGAGCTCCTTTTATGGCCAGAGTCTCCTCATCTTCATCAAGAGGCACTATACCAGGAGTGTCTATGACAGTGATGAAGGAGGAGGCTCTTACAAGCTGTGTATGCTTGGTGAAGCCAGGAATAGGAGACGTTCCTACAGAGTGCCTTCCTTTGAGTACGTTTATTATGGTGGACTTGCCCACGTTGGGATAACCTACTATAGCCACCTTGACTGGTATCTTGGGGGCATAAGCCTTTATGGCTCTCCATAGATATCTCGTGCCCAATCTATCTCTTGCACTTATGAATATCGTGGGGAACTCTCTGTTGAGAACTCTCTTCCACTCCTCTAGAACCTCCTTAGGGACTAGGTCAGCCTTGTTTATGACTAGAAGAATACGCTTGCCCATATTAATAGCTAGCCTTTCCACTCTAGGGCATCTAGTGCCCTGAGGATCCCTAGCATCCAGTACTTCTATGACTAGGTCAGCTTTCTCTATTATCCTTCTAACTTTTCTCCAAGCCTCGATATACTCTGGAGGCTTGGCCTTCATCAATATCACGTCTTAGCTGACAAGATCAGGGAGAACATTATATAAATCTCTAGGCCTATCTATGATATTGGATGATGAAGGAAGGTGATCGCAGAGAAGATGAAGAGGCCCCTTTCACTGACATCAGAACCGCCCTCTCAGGAGCTTGGGGTGGCCTTTGGAGGTTTTTAGCCTTCTCCTTTGCCTTTCCTCTCTTTCTTTCTTGACTCTTTGATAGTGTGGATCATCTCTTGAATACTTGATAACTGGCTTTATTATTGTTAGAAATCTTTTCGCCTCTCGTGCTGGTATGTACACTCTCCACACTCCTTTATGCACTCTCTTATCTTTGAATGAAACGCTGTACCCTATTCCCAGCCTTTGTAAGCATCTTGTAGCTATATCAATAAACTCCCTTCTTGTGTTGTAAATCAGAACCTTACCACTCTTGTGCAGACATCCCTCTGACTCATAGAGCCCTTTTAAAAAGTATGTTTCGTATCTCTCTATCCACTGCCATACATCTTCTGGGTGATCCTTTAAACTCCTTAAGAATAATACAAATCTCTTGACGTAACAGTAGACGCTGTAATATGTTGCCTTATCTCGCCCATCATAGTACTCTATAACCTTGGTGCAATGTAGCCCTAGCCTTTCAATAGCTTTTTTAACCTCCTCTGCAAATGCCTTGTCCCTTACCTTAAGTCTGAACACATATCTTTTGATACATTTACCTTTACTGTATTTCTTACATAAGCCTATATATCCATCTCCTAGTGTCACTCCGATAATGTATGCGAGCTCTGGGCATCTCCTTGGCTCCCATGGTGTTTCTGATACTGCCGCATTTCTTGCTGCATTCTTATCTCCAAGTACGATTTTAATCCGGTAGCGAAGTGTTGAGTTGCTTACTTCAAGCCCATAATGCTCCTTGAGATACTTCCTAATCCTCTTGTACCCATAGCCTTTCTCTCTTAATTCCTTGATTATTCTCAATACTTCATCATTTAAAATCTTCCTTACCATTCTACTCACCTCCATAATGGGCTTTCTTTCCTAATGATGTACCTCTTCCCCTTCCTATTCCTCTTAACTTCAGGTAATCCTTAGCTCAGAATGTAATTAATCCTCATAGGAGGAGATTGAGATATGTTAAGGAGGTTGATTGTAGGTTTAAGCTTTATCAAGTGAGAAGAGCTGTTAAAGAGCTTAAGAGGAGGGAAACGAAATGATAAAAGGCAATATAGAGGATGGGACTGGATAGGAATAATCTATGAGAAAAGAGGTTCCTAGAAAGCATCTACGCATCACATAGCAGTAAAGTCCACACTTTGCCATCAACGCGGTCATCATTCGATAGACCATATTGTGCAGGAGGCACTTAAGCATTAGCGTATGGTAGATTTATATAAGCTCGCCGATAGAGATATTAGCGAGATGATGTAGCTGAGCTAAGCTGATGTATGATGATGCTCGTAAGGGCTGATGCCAGCCATAAGCGCCTTCCTCAAATACTCATCTTCAGTAGTGAGAAAGTCATGCTCATCTTCCTGAGCTATCTGATAGACTCAAGGGTTATTCGATGATAGGCTCTTCACCTCATGGCAACCATATGGGGTTTAACCAAGCTCTTCTCCCTTTGAAGTCCGTGACCTCTACTCTAAAGTATTTATCCACGAACATGTTCACTCCATCAATAAAGAGTCCATGAAGAGCTCCATCAGCCTCACAGATACTAATGACTACATTGCCTATCATTTCTACCTCTAATATTCTCATTCCATCAGCTGCTTTAATCGTGATATTCTCTATAAGGCTTTTAGCACCCTTGTCATTAGCTTTCCATCCTTTTATCAAACGATGTAGGATGTCAATATCTATGCTGAGACCTTTTCCATTCAAGGATATTATATCTATTCTAGCAACAGGCGAGCACTTGACGAATAAAGTGCTAGAGCTCAACCTGAAGTCCTTGATTTCAGGCCCCATGCTAGAATAGAAGATGCCCTGATGTAGAGCCTTGAGGACAGCATCTGTCTCAACTTCAGAAACCTTGATCCAAACCCATCCACCAAGAGCATCAGTAGGGGGGTTAGTATATCGATGAGCATCATCCACAGCAACTCCGAAGACTCTAATACCATGAGAAAGCAAATAGTCCCAATATACTGTTGAATAGCCCTTACCAACCTCTATGTCGCAACCAGTATTGTAGATCTCAATTGCATCATAGCCCTCTAGTAGTGTCAATTCTTTGAACCCCATGGCTGACCAATATGGATGCGCCACTATGACTACGGCGGAGCTCTCCCTGGCCCACTCTATTATATCCTGAGGGTCCTTAGCTCTTCGAGGCTCCTCCTCTACGCCTAGTACTACGAGGTGATATTCAGTACCATCCTTTCCTACGGTGACCTCTATGCCTGGGATTACGAGGCACCCATTAGAGCTATTAAGCCTTGTTAGCTTATCATGGTCTGTTATGGATACAACTCTGTAGCCAGCACGAGCATAGTAGTTGATCACCTCCTCGGGACGTAGTAGTCCATCTGAGGCGGTGGAGTGGGCATGTAAAGCTGCCTTTAGCCACACACCACGTTCCGAAAAAGGGTCGGGAAATCTCATGGTATATCTACTAAAAGGCTGACTTTACATAAGGATTTCCTCTTAAGGTTGAAGCTAGTCTCTGAGGTTGATAGCCTTTACTTTAGCCTTTGGTAAGGTCAACAACTCCTACTACTTCCAATGTGCTGTCATCTACAATTATGATACTACTGTGGCCTATGCTGTAGATGAAATCTCCTATGTAAATTCCTCTCAAGCAGTCATGCCTTATGATGCCTTTTTGCTCAAGCCTATCACCTCTTATGCTTACTACAAGAAGTCCTCTCATCAGCTCAGAGCGACAGAATATCCTTATGGGAAACATGAAATAGCTCTTCTTATCATTTATCGTAAAGGCGTGATGCTCTCGAAAAGCCTCCGACCAAACGCATCCATCTATTTTAAGTCTGGAGACCTCGACTATATTGCTGAGATCATCTATATCGAAGAGCGATACTTTTAGGCCATGAAATCTTCCCTTTTCATCAGCTGCCATTCCTATGCCTATCAACAAGTTATCTCCATAGGGATGAAGGTATTCAGAATAGCCTAGCACCTTCAGGAAGCCAACTACCTTAGGATTCATGGGATCAGAAAGGTCAATTCCAAAGAGTGGATCAACTCTTCTGAAAGTCACGAGAAGAGCTATGTCGCCTAAATATCTGGCTGCATAGATGCGCTCCCCAGGCGCCAAGCCCTCCAGCTTGCCTATTAGGTTGAGGTTCTCATTGAACACATATATGTTGTTAGCGCTTTTTCTCTCAACGGCATTTCCCACAATGTCAATTATTGTACATGTAGTAGCTATCCTGAAGTACCTCTTGTATTCATCCATGGAGAACTGATCGAAAACCCTTCCCTTGACAACAGCCTCAGCTATCTGCCTCATTTCAAGCCCTTCAAGCTTGAACTTATAGATAATGCTTTCCTCAACAGGCTTCCTGTCCAGAAATGCCCTTGTAGTCTCAAGAAGCATACCAACTAAGGACTCCCTTGTGAATGGATAATGAAACGGATGGCTAAGGACTATATTCATGGCTCTGGTGAGCTTTCCATAAGGTGCACTATCGTATGATATCGTCTTCAATCTTAATCTGAAAGGTCCTTTGAATAAGTACAGGGCTTTTCTCAGGGCTTTATCTATTATTGTCTCGACTATTGGGCGTGTATACCTGGTCGATATTATGTAAAGGCTGTTCTTGGACATGTACACCCAATCGCTAGACCCTATTAGAAGTGCTTTCTCGCTGTGCCTTCCATTTGTTATGTCCACAGCTACGATGACTACATAGTTATGAGGAAGAGTTTCCTTTGAGCAAAGAATGTCACTGGGCTTAATCATGGTACTATTGATACGGGGGACTATTATCTCCCTTCCTCTCTTAATGGGGCACTGAAGTAAAAGGTATAGGAATTTGTCAAGCCTTCTAGAGGTTAGATAGTGACCTGACATGGAGAGATGGAACAGAGCTCTTGGCCTGCTACGATTTGAAACGGAGAATACCATGAGCGTGGTGTTGACTACGGAAGGCTTAATGCACCTCATCAGCATTGAAGAACATATCACAACGAGATAATCTTTGTAGAGATAGACCCCATGAACGATATTGTTAATTCTCAGTACATGTATAAGCCCAGCTTCGCTGGGAGGATAGGCTCTTACTATGTATACTTTGTCGTCCATGGCCAGGTATATGTAGGCTCCATCAGTCTTGACTATATCAGCTTCATCAACACCAGCTACCTGTACATTGGTCTCAGAGTAGTATAGGCCCTTGACAATCATCGAGGAAGGTTGAGGAGAAAAAGCTTCAACAGTCTCTGTGGCACGTAATGTAGCTCTCATAGGTGGCTTGAATATTCTCTCATAGCTTTCCCTTGTACAAATCGCTGCTAGATATTTGCGTAGCTCATCATAGCTGGAGAAGGCCTCTAAGGATTGCTTAGGCGGCGTACTATTGGACTCTCTCCACAATAGGCTCATATTTATGGCCAATACCACAGTGCCTAGCGCTATAAGTATTACCATGAGATATCTACTCATTACTGCGATACCTCTTCAAGATCGTTATATCCTAGAAATGATATAAAAGGGATTTTGTCCAAGATATCATGTCATGTAAAGCGGACATTTAGAAGTAAGGGATTAGCGCCCTGCAAGAGTGAGATTAGCCTTTCCATCTGTCAAGACATGTAGTCATGGCTGAGAGAGGACTGGCTAGCTTCTCAACCCTTATAATAACAGGCCTTTTCAAAGGATTAGCAGTGGCTTTGACAAGGGCATATCCTCTGGGAAGTATTCTAACCACTTCGGCTAGGGTAGGGCCAGCTATCTCCTTCAGCCTTTCTAGGTCTACGTCCTCAACTTTATGAGCTATTAAGTTCTGCCCTATTTGAGTGCTGAAGGTCTTCTTGACAATACTGAGTCTCTGCGTAGTGGCGAAGACTACTACGCCATTTCTAGCTCCGGTTGTAGCTATCTTGCCTACTAACACATCCTCCATCTCTCTATGTGCATCTCCAGCGGGGTTAAAAGTTCCTCTCTCAGGTACGTAAAAGTGAGCTTCATCTATCACTAGAAGGCAACCGAAGCTTTTATCTTTCAGTGCCTCTTCATAGATGTAGTCCAGAAGGCCGGCCAGCTTAGATACGACTTCACTCCAGCTACTAGCATTAGAGCAGTCTATATGAACTATGGTCTTCTCTTTGAGCAACTCTACAATCTCTAGAGGTGATACGCCTTCTCCCAGCAGGGAAGGCAACTTCTCCTTAAGGCCCCTTAGCCTAGACATTAAATCACCTACACCCCTACTTCTCATGGAAGAGATTTTCATGAGAAGGCTCTCGATTAGATCTACATTGAGCTCTACTCGCTTCATAGTGCTAATAAGCTCTTCCACTACAGCTCGAAGAGCTCTAGCTGAGGTGCTGGCAGGATGTAACCCCATGAGCTTAAGCAACTCCTTATGAAGAGAGTCAGCATCCGTGAAAGCTCTTCTAAGGACTATATCGTTTACATCAACCCTCTCATAGCCGAGCATGGATCTAGCAAGGGATACCAGCTCATAACATCCATACTCTCCATCTTTGTCTATTATGAGGATGTGGGGATGTAGACCTTTCTCAGCGCAAGTTCTCAATAACTTTATCAAGAGGCTTATCATGGTAGTGGTCTTTCCAGTTCCTACTCCTCCTATTATTAGAAGGCCTTGTCTAAGGAGGATTCTGAGGTCAAGATATAGGGGAAGCCTTTCATGAGGATATATCCTTCCAAGCTCAAGGTACACGCCATTTCTATCGGGCTGAAGAAGAGATTTAATAGCCTCAGGAGGGGGTCTGTACACTTCAGTTAGAGGTTTTATATGTTCAAGAAGAGGCCTTAGCTCCTTAGATGTGGGGTCTATGTAGCCTATCTGCTCAGCTAATGCCCTTGGATAGTTCCTCTCTGGGTCAGGAAAAACCTTGTTCGTTTTTATCAGGTCTTCCTCGTAGTCCTTAGCCTTTCTCCTTAATGGCACCTCTACTACCTGATAGAAAACATATGTATTCTCAAGTCTCGGATGTCTTATACACACTATCTCTCCTTGTGATATGTTGGCTCCCTCAAGCAAAGTGAAGGTTAAAGGGTCGGGTCTGTATACTCCATCCTCACTATATACTCTGCCAACTAGTTCAAACTCAACATCAGGCTGCTCCATCACTGCATATGGCACTTCAGGGGCTTAAATACCTATTTCACAGATATTCTCCCCACACAGTCTTTATCGATAGTATTCTGCCTTTGCCTTTATGCAGATAGCGATACCTCATGTCATCATATATCTCTCTTATCAGTCTTCTAGAGAGCTTGACTTCCTCATCCACCTTAAGTATAGGGTAAGGAAGGCCAAGGCTCGTCATGTAGTTCTTTATAAAGCCTAGAGCTTTGATTACGAGGTTCATTGCGATGTCCTCCTCTTCTATAGCTACGCCTCCTATGTCTAGTCTGAAGGGAGTGGTGTCCTCTCTTGGCTTTATGAAGATTGATGCAATCCTTATATCCTCCGTAGAGCTATGTCTGATGAGAATTGGCCTTCTGGGGAAGTATTCTCCCTGTCCTAAAATCATGTCAACTATCAATACATCGTACAGGTCTGGCAGACCTTCAAGTAGTCGCTCAAGCCTAGGAGGAAGAGATACTTGAAGGTTCTTAGTCTCTCCCCTTAAGAGCTTGGATCTAACTCTCTTGACAAACCCTATCAACAGCACCTTATGGCTCCTAGCTACAAAGTGAAGTCTACATATTGAACCGAAGTATCTATCATACTCCTTCATGAGCAAGTCAGACCTGTCCTCCAGCCCAGTACGAGGTACAGGCATAAGAGAGCCATCAATGAGCACTATCTCAGGTCGGTACTCCTTGACTACACGCTCTGCAAGCTCCATTACCTTTCTTTCTCTCGTCAAATCTAGAAGCCTATTGAGGACGAGGTGTTCAGAGACCTCTTTAAGCCTTGAGGGATCCTGAGGAACTATTCCGTAGGAGTCTCTACTGTAGATCCTCTTCATGCCAGGAAACAATATGGCCAAAGCTGCATAGACACCTATATATCCAGCCTCAAGATCCATCGTAGCGCTCGCACCATCGAAGACAGCGAAGCTTCTAGGCTCATAAGGGGGTATGTCGATGAACGTGCCCTTGAGCAAGGATATCTCGTTGAGGATACCTCTCATTTTATCCTCATAGTTGTCCTCAAGTTCAACAAGTCTATCAGCATAATCGAGAAACATACCTCTAAGGGCTTCGACAAGCTTATCATAGGTTGTTATCTCCTCGAAGTATCTGCTCAATATTTCACCTATGTCCATAAGGATGAGTGTAAGGAGACAAAAATTACTTACTGTTAAATATACATTTAGGAAGAGCGTCCGGTGATGGGTCATATGGAGATGATAAGAGTGCTTGTCAGGATCTATGGTGTAGTACAGGGAGTAGGCTTCAGAGCTTTCGCTCAATACCATGCTAGAAGGCTGGGGCTTAAAGGCTATGTCAAAAACCTTAGTGATGGCAGCGTAGAAATAGTAGCCGAAGGCCCTCGTGTCAAAATTGAACAATATTTGGATATAATTAGACGGGGCCCTCCATCAGCTATAGTTGAAAGAGTGGAGGTCTATTACAAGGACTATAAAGGGGAATATGAGGACTTCTATTTGTTCTGGTAAAGTCTCATGGCTCTGAGGATGGCTAGCATCAGCCTAGCATTGTCAAGCATATCATGATTATTATTGAAATAGACAGCATAGACAGCAGCATCCGCTTTCATGAGCCTCTTAGCGACCTCCTCCAGCTCCTTTTCATTATACCTATATGCATACCACACAGTTCTACCATGCATCCTAAGATAGACCATGCGGCTACTCTTAAGAATGGTATGAGGAAGGTCAGGTGCGTCAACGCTACAAAGAGTTATCTTAAGCTTTTCAGCCCATCTAATCCATTCATCCCTAAACCATTCTTTATTTCTCCATTCAAGCACAAATTTTTCACCAAGGTTTACCTCTTCTATGAACTTCTCTAAGTTATCCAACATCTTCCCTCGAGGCCTGTATGAGGGAGGAAGTTGAAATAGCCAGAAACGTATCTTGCTTTCAAGAGGCTTGAAAAGAGTATAGAACCTTCTCCATACATCTAGAGCCTTAATTGAAAATCTGTATCTATGAGTAATGAGCCTGTTGACCTTAATACTCCATATGAAGCCTTCAGGAGTTCTTCTAGCCCATGACTTGACCATGGAGGGAAAGGGGAAACGATAGAAGCTAGCATTAAGCTCTACCGTGTTAAGGCCACTATTTTTGACATACCATTCGAAGCCATCAGGGTTCCAATCATAGCTCCAACCAGACGTGCCCACGTATATCATCACATACACCTAATGAAGGATTATCATAACCATGTCTTATCTCTTTCCTTACAGAGAATTTGAAATGCATTTACGTTCAATATTATCAAGATTGATCAAGATGAGATGCCATCTGAGGGGGGATTGTCTCTCAGCGTCGGTGGTCTACATCATCAAGTCAGATCCGCGAAGCACTCATCATCTTCACAACTACTCTTGCCTATCAATCTTATTATAGCTATCTCAGGAGGGCATAGAAGTCTTAGATCGAAGAGTGTACATCCTATGCCTCGAGTTACGTACACTGGCACACCTTTGACGACATACAGCCCACTTAAGCATACATGCTCTCCTGCGATGAGACGAAGTATGGGTCCTATCAAAAGGCCTAAAACTTGACCGCCATGAGTATGACCGACTAATATTAGATCAGGCCTATGTTCAGCTAGGTCGCTTACTAGGTCAGGAGAATGCATTATGGCCACTACAAAGTATCTTCTATCGACGTTAAGAAAGGCTTTTTCAATATGAGCATGGCCAGTTATGAAGTCGTCTACTCCTACGATATATAACTTCTGCTCTTTCACGTGAAGCAGAGTGTTCTCATTCCTCAGAACTATCACATTGAACTTCTTTAAGGTATCTAAGAGCTTGTCTGTGCATCCACTACGATGGTCCCAATTGCCTAAAGTGACGATGATAGTCATGTTTTCTAGCCTAAGTAACAATTGTTCAAGAGGAGCAATACCACCTTCGCTCTCTATGAGATCACCCGTTATGAGGACCAGATCTGGTTTGAGCTTGTTGAGGATATCAGCTAGCTTGCTTTCCCTTACGCCAAAATGCCTTATATGAAGGTCACTTATATGGGCTATTACAATAGGCTCCTTAGTGGTGAGCTTTGAGCTATAAAATTCAAGTGTTGTTATGCACAGTAGATTAGGCTCTATGAGTGTAGCATAAAGCAGAACCACTATGATAATCAAGAGTATTATGAGCTTTCTCCTATGAAGTTCCATTATGGAACATTCCATGAAGAGGTGTCTAGGCTTCATGGTCAATCACCTCTATGCTTCTTCTCCTCGGTGCGCTTTACTTCTCGGCGTTTGACAGTACTGCTCATGTAGGACGCTATGAGCTTGGTCCCCTTCAGAAGGAGGACAGCTGAGATGAATATAAAGAAGAGGGAAATGGGATGTGATAGCTTAATAGGAGATCCCGTCCTGAGCAGGTTCTCAAGGGAGACTAAGAGTGGAGCAAGGATTACATATAGCATGGTATATCTTAAGATAAGAAGAAAGAACGACCTTCCTGTAAAATCTTTGAAATGGAGCAGCTCGCTCATTCTTTGGAAAACTATGTAAATGGCAGCTATGAAGGCGCCGAAGACTATGAGTGAGAACAGATAACTCATAATACTCCATGAGGACCATTGCGCTACTCCCGTCATTATGTAGACGAAGGCCACGAGGATTACGAGTTCATACAAATAGCTTCTGAAGCTCTCCTCCTTCATAGCTATTCTTATGAAGTTGTCAATCTCAGCACTTACGCTCTTCATCCTGACTATTAGCCATGAAGGAGTTCTTGAGCGTATTAGATGTACTATGTAGTCCATTCTCCGCACCACAAGGGAGACCAAGGTTAAGTTAAAGGCGTAGGCAAACATAGCTCCTAGGGCTAGCTCTGCTGGTATTATCCTCTCCCTCATGAGTTCAAACACAACAAGTAAGCCGAACTCTCCCATATTAGCAAGGCTTAGAGACAAGATCAGACAAGAGCCTAAATCAAGTCCTGAAAGGAAAGTAGCAGCTGAGAGTATGAGTGAACGTACTATGAAGGCTATTATAGAGAAGCAGAGACCCCATGCAAGACCTTTCATGAAGATCTCTGAGGTGAGCTCTTCTTGAATTACATAGGGAAGTGACATGACAAAGCCCATAAGGGCAATAGACATATAGGTCTCTAAGGCTCTGGTAGTCTCCTCATCAAAGCCATGTATAGCCAGAGCTAACCCTCCTATGAACACCACTAGAGCTTCAGGGAGCTTGATGAGGTCTGCTAGGACTATGAGAAAGAGCAGGTATAGAAGGGATAGTAGAATCTTGGCATTTCTATCCTCAATACTTCTAACAAGCTTATTGAAGAATTTGGCTAATACTATGAGCATTAACATAAGAGCTATGCTCAATAGCATCAAGTTCTCGATACTCTCTCCCCCTATTGACACCTGCGCCGAGGAGAAGAAACCTATGGACAATAGGAATACTGCAAAGCTGTCCTCAAACACTGATATAGTCATGCTTAAGGCTCTTATGTCAGGATCATTACTTGCCGCCAAAGCAAAGGCTTCATTAGAGGCTATTATAGTGGCCATAAAGGCGAGGGACAGAGGTATGTCCTTAACACTCCTAAGCACATAGAAGATGCTCAGCATGAAGAGGAACTCGAAGAAGGACATGAGGACGATCCTCTCTTTCTCCCTTCTCACAAAGTCCACATTAAGTTCGAGTCCAACTATGAACACTAGAAGAGCAGTTGCTAAGCTTGAGAATTGAAGTAGAGGTTCAAATGGCTTAAGACCAAGCCATCTTGATAACAGAGAAGCTAGCATAAGAGCAGGCAGTATGACTACAGCACGCCTTTTGGCGTATATGAAGGATAGTACAGCTGCTAGACTGAGGAATATCAGCCATCCTAGCTCATCACTAGTCACCAAAGCCTAGCCCCTAGCTTATGAAAAGTACTCTACAAATAAGCCTATCTCTTGTAGTGAAATTCCACCGAGATAGCTCAACTCAATGGATGAGTGCTTAAGCTTTTTAGTTTGGACTGCTACTTCGTCTCTATCAAAACGCATAAAAATATTGTGTCGTATTTAGAAATGCGTGGTGAGCAAATTGACACGTGATCAGATAATAGGAGTGCTCATGGCAATAGGCTCCATTGTGGGGATTGCTCTCTACGCCTGGCTCGTATTCCTCAGCGAGTGGGCCATGCTCATATTGAAGATAACAGCATTCATAGCCGTAGGAGCAGTCCTAGGAATCATGGCATGGATAGGGTATACCTTGGCTACAACTCCTCCACCACCTAAGCTGGAGGAGATCGAGAAGGAGATAGAGAAGGAACTTAAGGAGCTTGAGAAGGAGGTTGAAAAAGAAGCCAAGAAGGAGGAAGCGAAGGAAGAGAAGCAGGGTGGAGGATAGTGTCTCATACGGTAAGGCTTGCAAGAAGCACCATAATAGTCTATGCTCAGCAGATAGTCCTAACCTTGATAGGAGCAATATACTTCATATGCCTTACCAGGTTGCTACCTCCCTATGAGATGGGGGTCTACTCAGCTCTGTGTTTTCTATGGGTAATACTAAATTTCGCACCTACGCTAGCTCTACATCTTGCCTTAGTTCGTTTCATTCCTCACTACCTAGGCAGAGGAGAGAAGGATAAGGCTGGCGCTGTAGCTTTTACAGGCTTCGTAGTGGTAAGTGTCATGGCTTTTACCATATTCGCTCTTGTCCAGATCTTGACTCCTAATATATCTAGGCTTCTCTTAGGCAAGGAGTCGTATACTGGCTTGATCAGAATTCTCTCAGTAAGCATGCTCTTCTCTACTCTATCGTCTCTCCTTGATGCTATAATGCAGGCCTTGGAGCTTTGGTCGTATAGGGCTCTGATCACAATTGCCTCTTGGAGCTTCGGCTATGTCTCCATAATATTGATGTTGTATCGTGGTCTAGGACTTCTGAGCGTAGCCATAGGATGGCTTATACAAGCGGCAACTGCAGTGGCCATGTTTTTCTTGGTGGCCTTTAGAAAGTTTAGACCAGTAAAGCTATGGCACCCTATGAGGCCACTTCTGTCATACTCAATACCCCTTTACGTGTCAAATATCATAGCTATAGTGGCCAACTGGGCGGATAGGCTGGTTGTTCTTAAGGTGCTCAAGCTTGAGGAGCTAGGCTACTACCATGTAGCCACAACGGCCTTCATGATATTGTGGGGCATACCCTTGATAATATCATACATAGTCTTCCCTTTCCTAAGTAAGCTCTATGCCGTTAAGAATGCAGAGATCGTTGAGTTGGGCATATCCAAGATCATAAGGTATCTCTTCCTGGCCTATACGCCAGCAGTGGTTTTTTCATCTTTAACAGCACCTGTTGTGGTTGTGACACTACTTGGCATTAGATATGAGAGAAGCATCTATCCCTTCCAAATCATGGCCTTCTTCTCACTATTAGCAGCCATATATCCCGAGATCATAATAGCTCTACTCACCCTTAAGAAGAGCCTTCTCGTCATGTTAATTAACATCATGGTGATAGTAATCGACTTAGCTCTTAGCCTTAACCTGATCGCTATCCTGAGCATAGAAGGTGCTGCTATGGCAAGGGTGCTTTCTTTAGTGACAGGAGCCATAGCCTCTACATTATTGTTAAGGCGCATGGTTAGGATAGAAGTTGATGTAAGCGAGATCGGGAAGATAGTCTTCAGTGCCTTCATAACCTCACCCATTCTAACTCTATCTCTGCTCATAGAGATCATGGAGCTATACTGGAGATTACCTCTTCTCATAGGGCTTGGACTTTTATACCTTCTATCTTACGCCTTGATCTTGAGGATCTTGAAGGTGCTCAAAAAGGAGGATGTACAGCTACTTGAAGGGATCATGATAGGGCCCTTGAAAGGTCTGGTGAGAAAACTTAGCCCAATACTTGTATCATCATAGCACATTCTGGTTATGTTCTAAAGATGCCCATGTGAATCAATATGAGCCCTATCACCAACAGGATGGCCAGGAGTACTATAAAGGCTATGAAGAGGGCTATTAGCGCTAGTACAAGAGGGAAAAGCCAAGGGAATATGAAAGCACCTATGAGACCAAGTATTAGGGAGATGAGAGGCCCAGCTCTCAGGACCACAAGTCCTATTAGTAGGCCTATTATGAAGCCTACTATGGCCAGTATGAGGTGCATGAAGGCACCTCTACCAATTATTGAGCATATTGATGATATAAATTCTTTAGCCTATAATAGCAGCTTAAGAGACATCATCTAGTTAAATAGGCTCTAGTCCGTATCGCCGACCAGCCTCCTCTCCACTTCATATAGCTCCTCCTCAAGCTTAGCCAGCTCAACATCCTCAGCTCTTCTCTTGGTCATTCGGTATATGCACACGATGATTATCAGCAATAATACCGAGGTTAGAATTGCTCGATAGGGTATTCTAAGCCCTACTTCCTCCTCATAGATGGGCATGGTAGGCAGGGATGGAAGCACCTCTCTGGACAATATTGGCATCTCTATGGAGAAGGTGTATGATGTGCTCTGACGACTTATGATTATGTACTCATCCTCAGGTACGTAGAGAGGTTCAATCACAACCCGAGGTCTCCCTTCAGCTTTTACCGCTAGGGAGAATTCCCCAAGGATAGGATGAGCTAACTTCCCATTAACCTGACTGAAGACTGGAATAAGGACTGCTGTACGATCCTCAGATAATTCAATAAGTGCTGAAGTCAGGTTAGCTGGCTGTCTCTCGAAGGTCAGGCTCTCTATAAGCCCATTCTCTACCTTGATGCTTAACCACATAACTACATGCTCCTCGAGGTTTCTGATACGGACATCAGATACAATCCACTCATTATCCCTCCTTGAAAGTCTATAGCCTATGGGCATGCGCACATCTTCACGGGATAGCACAGCCCAAGCTCTTGACATAGCACAGAACCTCTGTTGAAAGCCCTGTAGGGCCTGCCTGCTCATTAGGACACGGGCCTTCTCAAAGTAGGCGCTAGATAGGTTTGCAAGGACTTCCTCTACACTGTATAGGCCTCTATCCAGCATTGAGAGGTGTTCAGCTATTTCGTTAAGTCTCTTTGATATCATCTGAACTTGCTGTGAAATACTCAATAGTGTATGGGAAAGTGCCTCTGTTGCGTTCTCAAGACCTTCAACCCCTTCAGAGAGCATACCCAGACTTTCACTCATTATTTCAAGCTGAGTTGATGCAGTAGTGAGCCCATAGGATATTGCAGTTAAGTTCGCCATTAAGTTTCTGAACTCTGGCGAGGGGTTGGTAAGCTGTGATGGATCTATCACTGATATGAGTTTGATGAGAAGATCTATGCTCTCCTCAGTTTGATTTGATAAAGTATCAAGCATCTCAGCCACTTCAAGCATGTAGTTAGAATATTCCTTTAATGCCTTGCTCAGCTTATGTTCATCCTCAAGAGCTTTAACGTCCACCTCAGGAACTTTGATAGAGTCAGCTGCTAGGACTATAGCCTGAGTAATACTTTGTAACTCTATTCTTAACACCTTAATGGTTGCCTGAATGGTCATTAAGGTCTTAGCCAGCTGCTCAGCTTCTCTGGCCTGAAGCAGCTCCATTGAAGATGTGTCCTGTGATGGGAGGCATGTAATAGTGATGGGTTCTAAGCTTACCTCGCCCCAAGCACCTAAGCTCTTGACTCTGTATGTAACATTCAGCCATTGAGTGTTCATAGTAGTAAGAATCCAGCTGCTGGCCAGTAGACGTGATGGCTCCATGTTCGAGTACTCCAGCTCCAATATGTCCTCTGGAAATGGTATGGATACCAGGACGCTGAGGGGTATCTTATCGTAGCTTATGCCATTGAAAAGCCTCGGCAATCTATTTGTTAACTTGAGCGCTATTGTCAACCTGTCATCAATATCTACCTTCAGCTTCCAGACCTTCCCCTCCTTAACAGGAGCTGCAGGCTTGCCATTGATGCAGTAGTATATCTCTATGTCGAGAGGAAGCTCCTCAAGAGGAGTGCCACGAATCGTTATCTCTGCGGTATCTAATGAGCCAACTTTTAGATGCCAGCCAAGCAATTCATAGCCGGGCACTAGAGTCCTTCTAATGAATGGCGTGTGTGATATTTCAAGAGCTCCAACCTCCTCCTCAATATCATATACGTATAGAGTTAGCGGGAATGTTAGATTGTTCTGAATAGTTATCTTCGTTGTGACTTCAGTTGATACAACCTCTCCAAGCGGATTAAGTGTTCTACTAAACGTTACGCTCCGAGATATCGTCACGAAAGCACTATAAGGAGCTGCTAGAAGGGCTTGGGATGTCAGCATCAACAATATCGCAGGGACTATTAAAAGTACATGTAGCCTCATAGATCTATCCCCCTCTTGATGAGGTCAAGTTCATGAGCTATCATCCGCTTCAGCCTCCTATACTCCTCCTCACCCACATGTCCACTACGAAATCTCCTTCTCAAGGCGATAAGGTCTTGTCTGAGCATCTTCAAATAGATCCGCATAATCCTTCTCCTCTCAGCCTCATCTGGCTCCCAAGCAAATTGAAGCAGATCCTGCGGTGGAGATTTGTAGAGACGGCCATCTCGGATGTGATATATCTTCTTGGCCATTCTAGCGACTCCTGGATTATGAGTAACTACAATGAAGGTCTGGCCAAACCTCTCATTGAGAAGCCTACATAGGGACATTATTTTACTGCCTGTCACTGTGTCAAGAGCACCTGTAGGCTCATCCATTAGTACAAAAGCAGGGTGATTGGCCAATGCTCTTGCTATAGCGACTCTCTGTTGTTCTCCTCCACTTAACTCATGCGGCTTATGATTTGCTCTCTCCTCAAGTCCGACTAGTGCCAGAAGAGCTAAGGCCTTCTCCTGAGCCTCTTTTTCTGTATACCGACCTGTCAAGAGCATGGGCAACATGACATTCTCGAGCGCAGTAAGCGTAGTAATTAGATTGAAGAACTGGAATACGAAGCCTATCTTGTCCCTTCTGATGTGAGCCAACTCAGCCTCGGGGTAATCGGTAACGTCCTCTCCCTCTATTATAACCCTGCCTCTTGTAGGCTTATCCATGGTTCCCATTATGTTTAAAAGAGTAGTCTTCCCACTGCCGCTTGGACCCATTATCGCTATGAACTCTCCTCTTCTAACAGTCAGGTCTATGCCCCTAAGTGCCCATACCTCGCTCTTTGTCCCAGGATTGTATACCTTCTCAACACCAATAAGCTCAATGGCTACTTCACTCATATCTAAGCGCCTCCACAGGCCTTATGTTAGCACCTTTCCAGGCGGGATGAAAACTGGCTATGCTTCCTACCAGAATAGCAATGATCATTCCCTCAGCTAGAGTTAGTAAATCTATAACTGGGCTTAGTTTAAGGCCTATGAAATGAACCAGAGCCTCTGCTACCGCGTGAGCACCAGATATGCCCATTATTATTCCTATGATGCCGCCTATGATGCTTAACAAGAGTGCCTCTGACATGAATATGGCTAGTACATGTCTCCTCTGCGCTCCTAGAGCCTTGAGAATGCCTATTTCTCTAATTCTCTCCCTCACAACCATAGTTATTGTATTCATGACACTAAGAGCTGCCACTACAAGGCTTATTGAGCCAATGGACAACAGTGTAGCGTTTATAACATTCATTATCCTCTCTATCTGTTTAGCAATCTGTTCTGGCTCCATAATCCTAGCACCAGGAAACATCTCCCTTAAGGCATCAGCCAAAGGCTTGATCGTATCCCTCGACGCCACCTTGATTATAATGGCAGACGCATAGCCTGGCCTATTATATAGCTCCTGAGCCTTAGAGAGAGGCATGATAATGAAATCTCCAATGGAAATCCCTAGCTTGACAACTCCTATGATCTCATATTTCTCACCTGAGGCTCCTACAGTCCCTGGCGATATCTCGACTATATCACCAATGTCCAGACCTAGCCTTTCAGCGAGCCTAGGAGTTATCAGAATAGCCTTCTCCTCCCCTTGAAATATTCTTCCCTCTTTGACCTCCAGCATGGGAAATGCATCAAGTAGTTTGTCAGGAGGCACTCCTCTGACAAAGACTGGCTGCATCGCCTTCTCAATAGTTGCCATGTGCTCTATCACAGGATACGCATCTATTACGCCGGGTATATTCTTGACTACAGGAACTAAGCTCACTGGAACCTCTATAGCAGTCTTTCCAGACAATATCACGGCAAGTCCAAGAGCTTCAGAAAGCATACTCTCCACTTGAGTACGCATACCTAAAGTTATGGACATCAAGGCTACGAGGGTTGCTATGCCAACGGCTATGCTGAAGACTGTGAGCGTGGCTCTTACCTTTCTACTCAGCATGTCATTCCAAGCGAACTTTACTGCATACTTATACACGCTCAGACCTGCCACGTTTAATCACCCTTCGAACTATGAGTATCATGATAAGTAAGACAATAGCTATAGATAAGGGCAAGGATATCTCTTGAAGAAGCTGAGGAAGCTGACTATACCATTCACGTCTCTCAACCTTCACCTCAACTACATTTGACTCAGAGCCTAGCACTTCATCACTACCAGGCCACACAGCCTTGAATCTACATAGGCTACCAGGCTTTCCCTTTACGATGACCTTAGCTTCAAACTCCCCATCAACAACCGTAGCATAGCCAGCTGGCTTCCATCCATCACCACAATCCATAAATATGTACACAGTCCCTGATACAGATGGCCTAATCGTTCCTTTCAGCACAATAGTGGAGCCCTCCTTAGCTGTAGTAGTTGAGGCTGAGAGGATTATGTAGCTAGCAGTCTTCTCGATGAATATATTGACGTACTCTGAGCTAACGGAGGAGTAATCCTCATCCCCAGGCCATAGAGCTCTGTAGGTGTGAACACCTATGGCTGGGCGCTCTATTGTGTATTCAAAATAGCCTGATGGGTCTATGGGAATGCTGGCTATTGAAATCCACTCGTCATCCTGCTTCTCCTGCAGTATGATGGTAGTGAATGGTCTTGAGGGGATAAGCCAGCCATAGAGCTTAAGTCTTCCTTGAGTTGTGTTGGCATATAATTCAAGCTTGGGCATACCCTTGACTTTGACTACTACGTCTCTTGATCTGGTAAGGTTAAAGCCCGCAGGGTTTATGGCCCAAACAACCGCTGTTATAATAATCTCTCCCTTTTCTTCAGCCTTAACAGTGAAGAGTGCTTGCTTTCCCTCATCTGGAGCTAATTGTCCAAGGAGCTGCATATCAGCACCATAGACTACTATGGGCCCTTGTATTCTCACGCCACTTTCAGTTATGTTGTAGTCGCCTATGTTCTTGATGCTTATCATGACTGTAAAGTTCTCCTTCTCTATTACTGTGGAGGGTGCTACTATATCAATCTCCAAGTAGACAGGCGGTGAATAAACATAGACAGGCAACCTTGTAGAGTATTCAACACTGCTCTTCTCACCATCCTTATTCTCTGAGAACAGGCCTATGGTGACCTTGAGATCATATCGCTTCTTCTCACCTCCCTTTATTTCACTGAAGGCGGGGTCACATATGAGTAAAGTAAAGATTTCCTCAGCCAACATGCCTTTAGATGAGCGACTCCTCTTTATAACTCTAGATGAAGCTATGGAAGTACCCTCTAGCTCAATGTAGATGTACCTCAGCTCCACATACTTCTCATCACCTAGATCGATTACCCTGACATTCACTGTGACGTTGTAAATCTCTCCCGCAGTTAAAATCTGAGGATAGGTAGTTTCCAGCGATATCAACGCTGTGCCGACTTCCACGGCAAATTCTCTCTTGATTAACAATGATTGATAGGCATGAATGACTGCGCCTTGCCAACAAAGTAGTACTAATGGTAACGTGAGACACATTGCAACTACTAAATCGATATATCTTTTTCGATACATCATGGTCGATATATTTATAACAGGAGGCTAATAAACTTACCGCGAGATGCTATGAGAAGAGGAGAAATATTGAGAATTCTAGTCCTCGCAGTATTAGCAAAAGGTGAAGCTCATGGTTACGAGATAAGAAGTCGCCTATCCCAAATGTCCCAAGGCTATATAAAGCTATCACCTGGAACTCTATACCCATTATTGTTCATATTATGTAGAGAAGGATTAATTGAAGTATCGAAAGTTCGTGAGAAGGGAAGGAAGAAGAAGGTATATCGCCTGACTCCTAAGGGGAGGGAATATCTAGCCTCAAGGCTCAACACCATAATCGAGGTCATGAAGAGCGCTACAAGCTTTCTTGAGGATGTAGCCAGACTATTGGAGGATATGAAGAAGGAGGACTACAAGCCTACTTAATAAACACTGAGTAATGAGTTACATGAGCCTAGTAGAACTCTATCTTCATACTGCATGTACGATGTATGAAGTACGGCTCTACGTCCACGCTCTGGAGTAGAGGGTCTCTTCCAATATCTTGGATCATTAAGACTATGTCGTTCTCCTCCTTTATCAGAGGCTCGGGGATGTAGAACTTCGACTGTGGGCCTTCAGGTACATACCTCCCTATGAGCTTACCATTGAAGAATATCAGACATCTACTGGAGGCCTCAATCCTTAGGCCAAGAGGTGCTCTTATCTTATCCTTGACCTTGACGTGAGCTTTCCCTCTTATCCACAAGATACTTCCCCTTGGCCCCTCTCTATGCTTTATAGGCAACTTAATCACTTTCCAGTCTTCACTTGGCCTCTTGTACCATTCTTCACAAAGCCCTTTCGTGCCTTCATAGAGGAACCAAGATCCCTCAACTTTATATCTGTATATCTTCAGCATAATGCGCTTGCAGCCATCATAGCTCAATATCCTTATCCTATTATCGCCTGGCCTTTGAAGGAAATCGGTTATATCTACGACAAGCCTTCCTCCTCTATCAATCCATGTTGCACTGCCCACGTGTTTTCCATTGACAAATATCAGCATAACCTGAGGCTGCTCAATCTCTAGAATGAAATATGCATCAGCCAACTCAGGCGGTACGCTTAGTATCTTTTCATAGAGTCCATCACTTGACACCTTAGTGCAGGGCTCAGGCTTGCCTCTAGCCCTCTCCATGATCCTCATGAACGTCCTGCTCCTCTCAGGCCTCATCAGAAACTCCGATACGTCTATGTCGGCCAAAGGGGATTCCTTGATTATCTCCCACATGGTCGGTATAGGGAGCCTACTCCACTCTGTCAGCTCTATCTCCTTGACCTTGTCTATGTAGATGCCTCCAGTTATTCCATTGAGGATGTAGAGGAGGCCATCATTATTGTGACCTGTGGACTCCAGGATTATGTGGAGAACATTGTATTCTCTCTCCTTAAGGGCCTCACTGGCATCAAGCTCAATGCTTCTATACCCTGAGCCTAGGAACTTCTTGTTGAGTATGACGGATGCGAAGTCATTGAAATAGCTTATGAATAGCATTTTGTTCCTCAAGTCCTTAGGAGCTCTGAACTCTATCGTATAGCGAACATATCCATTATCATAGACGCCTAGAAGCTCAAGAGGAGTATATGGCTTGATAGGCTCTCCCTTTACCTCAATGGGCTCATATCTTAATCGCCATATCTCTGACAACTTGGCTTGAACTCCTTCTCCAATCTTGACAGGGCCTATTTTTACTCGGTATATACCATCAACGATTCTCTCAACAACAGCTTTGACCCCATCAAATATTATCTCCTTTACCTCCCTATCTGCGATCAAGATCATCTCAAAGGGCTTCTCACATGGTTTGACTTCGAAGTCTATGTGAAGAGAGGAGTCCTCTTCTCTGTAATTCTCCATAAAGTAGAGGTCAGAGACTAAGACAACAGGACTTCCCCTGAAGTATGCAAGCCAGCTGCGAGATGCCCTTTCAGTCGTTGTGATTATTATCTGCAAGAGCTCGCTGCCCGACCTAGCCTCCAATATGGACTCATGTGCTTCATGCCTATATTCAGCAACCAGCTTTCGACCATCTTCAGTCGATCTCACCTCTACTTCGCTTGGCTTATAGGTTACCTCGATTACCTTATCTGAAGCTAATCTCAACTCTCCCTTCTCGCCTAGGGCACCATGAAGCAATAAGACCTTTCTCCTTCCATAATCGAGCAACATCATAGGCTCTGAGGTGGAGTACTCTAGAGTGAAGCTTGAGTTAGGGATCTTGTACCTCACGAACAATATCCTCATTGAGCGAGGTGGTATGAAGGCCTTTATCCTAGTGGGTATCTCCTCTCCTGACCTTAACTTGACCTTATATTGTTGGGCTCTGGAGGTCATGTTGCGTATGAAGATTATTGCAGCGTCACCCTTACATCGCGCAAATAGTGTGAGCTCAGGATTATCCACTTCAGCGTAATCCTCTCTTGGCGTGGTCTCAAGGAGGAAGTCTTGGAAGAAGTGTATGAAAGCACCTACTCTCCTTATGGCATAGTATCTCTCCCTGAGCTCACCCCATTCACTAATGGCAGCCTCGTAGTCATACGTCGTGGTTATGTACTTGGCAGTGAAGTATCCTGGATTGGTGCCGCCATGGAACATATAGATGTTTATACCATTAATGCCCATGCCAATAGCAGTCTTGAGAAGGATCTCAGTCCACTCAGGTGGGAAGCTTCCTCGACTAGTTGGCAACTTAGTGCCAAACTCAGAGAACCAGCCACCCTCCAGCTCCATGAACATTGGTGGCTTATCTGGCTGTTCACTCAGTAGTCTTCGAATTTTGTCTTCAAAGCGAGTTATCTCCCATGGAGAAGGATAGTCATCAATAGTATCTATGATGGGAGTTCCTCTGACATATCGATTCTCATTAGTCACAATGGGTATTCCATGAACATGCTGACGAGCGAGCTCATAAAGCTTTAGAATGAAGGGGACATTTCCCCAGAAGTACTCATTCTCGACTTGTAGCATTATCACAGGGCCTCCTTCAGGCGCTGAATTGCGACGTATGATGGGGAGGATAACATCATACCAACGCTTAACATGATTCATATAAACAGGGTCAAGTGAGCGAAGCAGGCATCCTTCAGCATATATCCAGTTGGGATGACCACCACTATCCCATTCAGAGCATATGTATGGACCTGGTCGAGCTATGAAGAAGAGGCCTAGCTCTCCACATAGCTTAATGAATCTCTCGACATCGCGATCTCCGCTGAAGATGAGGATGCCTTTAGAGGGCTCATGCCAGTTCCAGGCTATGTAGGAGGCTATGGTGTTCAGGAAGGCACGCTTAGCCTTTAGAATACGGTCACGCCATAGTTCCTTAGGAATTCTGAAATAGTGCATCTCTCCACTAAAGATGAAGATACGCCTACCATTTATGATGAAGGACTTCTCATCGAATTCAACACTGCCTGCCTGTGAGGTGCTTCCTTCCATGCATCACACCTCCAGCCCAGACGAATTAACAGAGCCTAATGTGAGGCTCATCCTTAATGTAGAGCTAGAAGACTAGATAAGCCCAGCGCTCCTCATCTAAAAGGTTGGTTAGAAGTAGTTATCCACAACAAAAAGCTCTTCTCACAGAAGCCATATCATAGGTATTAGTGAGGAGAGCTTCACATGAGGAGATTAGAGATTAACGAGAAATGGAGATTGCCAGTTGGCGTAGGGCCAGCAGAACATGGGGTCTACAAGCTAGGCAGGCTATGGTTAGCAGCAACCTACAGAAATGCGTTCTGGGAGGTCGATCCAGAGAGTGGTAGAGTGCTACGAGAGTTCATCATGCCTGGACAAGTGCCAGGAGCTCCTTGGGTGGAAAGAGATGGCCTCTATGGAGTCTCACAAGGAGGTCATGTTAGACGCTTCTCTCTTAAAGGCGAAATACTGTGGACTGTAAACCTGGATTTAGGTGAATTCATTGGTGAGGCCATAACTGAAGCATGGAAAGAATACATTGCAGTTCAGTTTAAGAACGGCATTGCCATCATAAGGAAAAGCGATGGTAGAGTAGCCTGGATCGATAAGTGGAGCCATGAGGTCATGGCTGGTCAAGAACCTACTTACGACGAGGAACAAGAGCTCCTCTGGGTGTGTAGGCCATTACACCGCGAGAACCTAGTGGCATATGATAAGAATGGCGATAAGACATGCTCGCTAACACTACCTAGTCCTCCTACAACTTATGCTTGTCCTCAGATATGGAATGATTACGTCGTAGTAGTGTGCTCTCGCCATGTAGTCGTAGTTAGGAAGGATGAGGGTATCATACTTTGGACAAAGGACTATGGCACTACGAAATATGGGGATAAAGTGTGGGATTCTCTCATAGGGGGGCCACGAACTCTAACGATTGATGGCAAGGTGATAGTCTGGACGGCTAATGGTAGATTTCGGTGCTTGGACATAGCGTCTGGAAGACCCATATGGAGACTAGACCTTGAGGCACTAGGATACGTTTCATCGTCATGCGATGACCCATGGGGCTATGCTGGAGGAGTGGCTGTTGATGGAGTCTTCATAATTCTAGGCAGGAACAATCTGCCTATGAACTCAGGAACTGCATATGATATAAACAAGAATCGCTTGTTCATAGTCGACTACGAGAAAGGAGAGATCTTCATGACCACTGATGATGTCTACATGATGGCTTGCTGCTGTAAGCCAATAGTAGCCAAGGGAAAGGTTATCATAGGCAGCTGGTTCAAGGACTCCAAGGGGAGTAAGTATGAAGGATACTACTATTGTTGGGAGATAAAGAGCCCTGAAGGAGAGCCAGAGGATAAGGACTATGAGTGGATGGGAGGACTTCATCATGGGGGATACGCCAGAGGTTGCCTATTTGGGTCGTAGTTTAGGGCAAGTAATATATGGGCAAGCTCTCTAAAAGGTGTGTAGAAGGAGAGCTCCCTATGGATATCAAGGAGGAAATGGTCTTAGTGAAGGAGATCTGAGGAAGAGAAGCTTTAGAGTGATCACATATGTCTACTTAGCATGGTCTACTTATCAGGTAGACTTATATATGAGCTTCAGCTAACGGTACTAAGCGTCTCTTATGAGTGAGGTCGTTAGCTTCAGAGTAAGAAGGGAAATAAAGAGGAAGATGGAGCTCTATAAGGATAAAATCAACTGGGCAGAGGAGCTAAGAAGATTCGTCGAGTTGAAGATCAGAGAGATAGAGGCAAAGGAGAACTTCAAGGCAGTCCTTGAAAGACTAGAGAAGGCCACCTGGTCAGTGCCCAGGGGTTTTTCTATCCATTCCGTAAGGGAAGGCCGCGATAGTAGTTGATACATCAGCTCTAGCAACGATCATACTTAGAGAGGAGGGCTGGGAAGAGCTTTCGAAGTATCTTGAGGGCACGATATCTGTAGATTCTGTAGATCATGTCGTAAAGGAAGTATGTAACGCTATATGGAGAGCTTATGAGAGAGAACTGCTAAGCAAAGAGGAGGCTATGGGAGCATATGAAGTGTTGCCCATGATGATAGGCAAGAATATAGCTCTCTACTCAGAGCTAGAGCTCCTTGAGGAAGCCTTCAAAATATCCATCATGCACCATATAACGATATATGACTCACCATAGCCCTGGCAATTCATGAAAATAGGCCATTATTGACGCTAGACAAGAAGCAGGCGGCAATAGCAAAACGCCTTGGCGTTCAAGTGCTTCCTTAGGCGAGATCCTAGCTAATGCTTCGATGAGGTCTCAGCATATCAACCCTTTACAAACCTCATTCTCTCAACTATGTCGTCTACCTCACACTCATAGAGCACTATTATCTCATCATCCTTCCCTGCTGATATTATTAGCTCATCACCAACCTTGACTACTCCACACACGAATATGGTCGTGGGCCTACATCCTGGATACATGTCTGGCGATACTGGTATTATTGGCTCCACGGTGGAGCCAAGGTATTCGCCATCCTCGCTGAAGAGAGCTGCGTAGGTATAATAGCCGCCAAAGTACTCCTCAACTGCATGATAAATCAGTAGATATTCATTGCTGGATATCTTCACCGATACATTCCCTCCGACTTTCTTCTCTCTTTCCTGTGGCAATAGGTCTGGCACAGGCTCAAGCTCATCAAATGGCACTACGTTATCCTGTCTTGGCGCTACGAATACTCCGCCCGTGCCCAGCTCAAGCAATATAGGCCTTATGGTCATGTACTTTGACGTCAAGGGGAATGAGTCACGATAGTGCCTTAGCAGGAAGACGTCACCATTCCTATCCATGAACATCAAGGGCTCTATCTTCAACACATCGTTCTCCTCACTGAGCACGGTCTTGAATGTTAAAATTATCTCCATCTGGTTCTCAAGCATCTCAGTCAGTTTGCTCGGCCAGATGATGTAGTATCCGCGCACATGATACATCACCTTAGCGTCATCCGGGTCTATTCTCGGATCCTCTATGCATTCGCATGAGTTCAAGGGCACCATTATTGGCCTTGCCCTTACCTTGATTCTTCCTCTTATCTCATAATCTATCTCCGTGTATGCAAGGAATGTCCTGCACTTCCACTCCCCCAGCAAATAGCCTCCTAATGGTCCAAGCCTCATGAAGAGGCCTAGCCTTCTGCCATTAATTATCTTGAGACCTGAATTGTTCGCTATCTTTATCTTAATCGGTATCCCATACTTGCTCTCAACCTCTATATCATGAGGTATTATGTATGCTTTTAATTTCACAACACCGTCATCCGACAGTCTTCTCTTTATTCTTGCCTTCTTCCTAGCCTTCAAGAACTTCTCTACTAAGGACTTCTCAACATCACTTATCCTTATCCGCTTCATGACCTTAATCATGTACTCCATGAAGCTTACTGGACTAGCCTTCGTGTAATCAAACGATAAATCCTCCACTCTATTCACTTAGACTCACCTACAGATAGTGCCTATGCTCCCTAGAAGAAATAGATAGCTCTACATGACAATGAAGCGTTCATTCATGTTCTCATGTAGGGCTTGAGAGCTAAACTATTCATGGTCTCTTGAGCCTTAACGTAGGGTTTAAATAATACCTAGCCCAATTAGAAGCTATACGTTGATAATCATGAGAGAAATAGCTTTTCAGCCAGTTTCACAGCTTATGAGGACTTCTCCACTAATGTTCTCGGCAACAGATACAGTCTCTAGATTTGTGGGAAGCCTTCATCAATTAGGCCCTTGTGAGGCGCTGGTAGTATTCAAGAAGAGAATGGGAGTAGTAACAGCGCTAGATATCCTTGATACCATGCACCCAGAGCGCACTCTACTCGGCAATGTCGCAAGAAGAGCTTCATCTCTTAGCCGAGAGGCAACAGTACTGGAGGCTGTTGACCTCATGGTTTCTAACAGACTTAGAGCAATACCAATAATGGAAAAAGGCAAGGTTATCGGCGTGATCTCATGTATGGATATACTCGATGCGATGATGAAGACCTCAGCTCTTGAGGACGTATTGTGCAGAGATGCAATGAAGCCATCGAGGCTATCGGTAAAGGGATATGAGAAGGTCTCGACAGCGCGAAGCATCATGTGTAGACATGATATAGGACAGCTGCCAGTAGTCGATGACCATGGCCGTATAGAAGGAACCATAACAGCTGAAGATATAGTCCTTGTCTTCACACAGCCTGAGAAGGGCATGACTAGAGGAGAGTTCGTTGGAGAGAGTGTGAGAGTATGGGACATTCTCGTCAAAGAATTGATGGATGAGAACCCATTGATAGTCAAGGAAGATGATACGCTAGCAAACGCAGCGAAAGGCCTAAGAGAGCTGAGAAAGCAGGTCTGTGTAGTTGAAAGACGCAGAGGACTTGGCATAATAACCCCCATGGAGATAATAGCCCTACTGCTTGAGTTCAAAGTTGAGGAAATGGTTCATGTGCGAATTCTAGGCTCACCAGCTCACGGCGAGTTCCTAGACCTGAAGACAATTCAGGACAAGATCGCTCGAGTGTTGAACTCAGGCTTTACATTCTATAAAGGCACCAAGGAAGTCATAATAGATGTGAAGAGGAGAAAACGCGATGGAAAGAGAAACTTCTACGAGATCATAGCCAGAATATATTCATCCTCCAAGCCCCTCGTCGTCACTGCCCACGGCTGGTATCTAGCAGAGGCATTCAATAAGCTCCACAACAAACTTGACAGAGTCATGAGGAGAGGTAAAAAGAGGAGGCCAAGGGCTGAGAGCAGATATACAAGTGAGCAGACGGAAAGACTACATGAGAGAATAGTAGGCGCGGGCAGCGAAGAGGACTACTAGCCATCCAGTCAATTGAGCAAAAGAGCTTCTTCTATTTTAGCCCCTAAAATGTCTAGCCTTGGAGATTATGGAAAGAGCTTCATTGGTCTAAGTACATATTATGTCACGAAAATATTTGTGATCTTTTATGAGTAAAATCCATGGAGTTTAAGGTGAAAGGGACGTTTTGTCATGTTTCAACACGTGCTAGTGATAGCACTATATATGGGTGTACTATTCCGAGTTCTTTGCATATTTTAGCTATTGGCATGAATTTCATTTTCTCAACTATTTCTTTTGGATATCCTATTTTCTCTGGTGCTCCAGGAAGCACTATGTTGTTTACAATGCCATATTCATCATTAAGCTTTATTATCGTGACAAGTGGCTGAGGAAGTGTAAGTTCATAGTCATGAGTATAGCTAATAATCTCTAGTACAGTAAGATTGAGCATTTTCATTAGCGTCTTAACTCTCTCTACAATTATTGGATAAGTTATTTCACGCTTTGATATGAGCGATTTATTGCTATACCAGTATGTTTCCTCGACTACCTTATTGTCTTCAACCCGTACTTTTGAAATTATGTAAGCTTTGCCAACAACATAAGTTTCATTTACCTCGACCACCTTGTACAATGTAACATTTACGATGTGTGACCTTTCCTTACCAGGATATTTGAACGTCATGTTGACTGGATATAACCTACACAAGTACACCTTGTAAGCTTGGATTATTCGCTCAATTTTGATTATTGGCGAGAATGCATCCTCTAAGGGTAGTAGTTTGCATATCCTCACATGGTCTTTCTCCTGTGTTTGATTACTAAACCAAAGAGAACCTCTAGTGATAAGAGTACAGTTTGCGTAGTCTACGCCTTTAATCCTGTGTATTGAGATGTAGAGAATAGCTACGGGACCTTCTTTACTAGTTACGACAACAGTCACATTGTTCACTTTGAGCGTTAGTATGCTCTCTGTGATGTTGTAAACGAACACCTGATATCTACCAGACGATGTTACTTCTTGTTGACCTGACTCAACTTCTTCTAGAACCTTAGCCTTATCTAGCTCCTTCCTGTTTTCTGTTGCTGGATTTGTCATAATAGTGTTCATTGTGGACAAGTGAATAATCAATGGCACAATAAGCATGACTATGATTAGAGCTATGACAGCACCATACTTCAAATATTTGGACATCTCCTCACGCATATTCGCTCTCGCCTCATAATACGCCTGATGGTCAAATAAGCGCTTCTGCCATCGAATGCTTTTGAGCACCCTGAAGAAGTCAAGGTGGGCCATCCCTAGCTGTGCAAGAACTGATATGTGTCTGTGGTAAGCCTATCTTCTATGGATCATCCAATGAATGGCGTCTTATATTGAAGCCTAGTGGACAAGTAAGTCTAGTATCCACTCGCTCATGAGTACAAGTAATCCCCTGAGAGGACAAATTAATTACTTAATTTGTTTTTATTGAATAAGTGGTGAGTGCTTGTGGTGAGTATCGAGGTTTCCAAGGAGATCTACGAGTTTTTGATTGAAATTGCTAGGAGGAAGGGTAAGAGCATTGAGGAACTTATTGTAGAATCCATAGCTGAGAAGCTAGATCCCAGGACTAGAATAGAGCTATACATCAAGCTTCATGAGAAGTATCTAAGAGAGGCTAAGGAGTTTGTAGAGAAGGATGATCTTGTACAAGCTAGCGAGAAATATTGGGGTGCAGTAACAGCACTACTCAATGCTATCGGTGAGAAAGAGGGGCTACCACACTATACGCATAAGGATTTAAAGGAGATCTCACTATACCTGACGGAGAAGGAGAAGGATCCAGAATATACAAGATTGTTCTCCAGCGTGGAGACTCTACACGCAAACTATTATCATAACTTTCTCAGACCTACAACATTCAACGTACATAAGGAGGATGCTGAGAAACTAATTCAAAAATTGAGAAAATATTTGGGAGTGCATATGTGAGATAAGGACTCGATAATACGCTACCTCACTCTGTGCAATTAGAATTAATCCTTGATAAAATGCGTCGAGAAGATGTCAACGTATCTCTGATAGCGAGGAACGAAGTACTGCGGATTACATGAGCTACAAGCTTTAAGAATGGTAGCCTGAGGGTTCAAAGCTACAGGCAGGAACTCTTACGTATGTGGGGTCGAGAACTTAGAGGAAAGTAAGCTAGCTTAATAGGTCGCATTATTAGAATATTATTGGGTAGACTTAGTGACTGGAGTGGCACCATTAGTGGTAAGTAAGACTCTACCACCACCACTTGATGTTAATGTAACTACTTCGAGTTTTCATATCTTGGAAGAACCTAGTCTTCTTGATATATCGCGAAGATTTATGGAGCTATTTGGAGTAAGAGAGGAAGAGCTTCGAAGAATATGTGAATTAGTAATAGAAAGAACTGTAAAGCAGCTCCTCGTAGTAGAGCTAGAAGAGATGGTTGAAACGTTTAATGAGGGTTATCCTATCTTTGTGATGTATGTGACCTCTCTTTTATCAAGTTTCTCTATTTCAAGACTCTATGCACTTCACTTAGAGGAGACATTTAGACTTCTGGATGAAATAGCTGAACTTGAAAGAAAATTTTATGAACTTTATCTAGGACTTCTCAAGGAGAGATGTACGGAGGCTGATATCCCCCTAGAAGACTTGGAATATGCTATTGCTCAACTTTTTGACTATGACCTTTGGCTAGTAGAGAAGGTTAAGGAGTTGGGTCTTGAGAAGTTCCTAACATTACTTATGGAGCGAGCCAATGAGGAAGCTTATAGCATGTACAGCTATCTCCTGGCGCTACTCTACGTAGCCACAGCCATTAACGTAGCCTTATTTGGCATTGTGACATACAATAAAGAGAACTTGAGGGTTCTAGTGAAATGGGCTAGGCACTACGCCAAGGAGCTAGATGCTTATGTAGATATAGTGAACCTTCTCGTAACTGATGAGTATTATGAAGCTATTGAAGAGTATCTCAAGGAGAAGAGGGGAGGACGCAAGGATGGATACGTGTAGATTGTATCTTGTGAAAGCCTCTAGTTTTATATCCTTGTAGAATCTTTCAAACATTTCAACATGCTTCCTTACCTTGAGTTCCCCTCTAGCTCTTTCAAGTGATTTTTGTATTGCTGAAGGCATGTGGTGTCTAATCTCCATCATTGTTGTAGGTAATGGTGTATAAAAAGCATGCTCTTCACAAATTTGCGTCAGCATTGGAGTCACTCTTCATCAAGTCTGCACCTTACCGTCTCATCATCCATGATCACTAGCTATGTGCTCGTAGATAAATGTGACGAATGTTAGGCAAGATATGGTGCTACGTAAACGTTTATTCCAGAGCTTATCGAGATATTAAGGGGAGAAGCTCATGAAGTACAGGCTACTAGACCTCCTAGCCTGCCCCATGTGTAAACATTTTCCTCTCACACTGAAGGTGTTCAAGGAGAATAGATATGAGAAAAGAGAGCCTCCAACTGATAAAAGGCCTGTCTGTGAGCTGTACTGTGGTTTCCTAGCCAAGTATACCAAAGAGCTGGGAAGGGAGGACATAAAGTGTGAGGAGTGCTTCAAGCGAGAGGTTGACGCAGGCATATTGATATGCCCTAGGTGTAAGCGATGGTATCCAATTGAGGAGGAGATACCAAGGATGCTTCCTGACGAGCTCAGGGATGAGGAGGAGGATCTATCCTTCCTGAGAAAGTATAAGGATAAAATACCTGGGAAAGTGCTTAAGGAGGGAAAGCCTTTCAATCTCAGCAAGGAGCTCAAGTAGGGTTCAGGTCTAAATGATACTTTTAGTTACTTTTGAACACTTTTAATCATTATCTTCATCCCCTCATCCTTTATTCTCCCGCTCTGTCGGGCTTCATCCTTCACAGCGGGAGCACTTAGGGTAGACCCATGCTCCCCCGCATACACATAAAGAGACCTTAGCCAAATATTTATAGCACCAATTTTATCCCTATCAGCTTTGAAATTGCATTTCCTGCATATTGCCAACCTATAGGTGTAAGATAATTTTGTTCCGCATCTAGGGCATGTAGTTGAAGTGTTTCTTGGGTTTACGAGGATTACGGGCACGTTGTGCTCGATGGTTTTCGATATTATTGCTTCTTGAAGTTTCCTGTAGGTAAACATGGATAGCTTCCAAACAAAAACACCCTCTTTCTCAACAATGTTTTCACGTAAGTTTGTTAAATCCTCTAAAGCAATTGCATAGCCATACTTCTTAGCTTTAAGGACTATGTATTTAGCGGACTTCCTACACCAATCAAGCACGATGTTCCTTGCCTTCCTATGTAGTGCTCTAACTCTACTCAGGATTCTTTTATTATACCTCCACCTTCTAGGATGCTTCCTCTGTAATTCTTCAGCTCTAGCTCTTTTGCTCAATGCGTCAATGAATCTTGTCCTATATCTCCTAACATTTGAACCATCATAGGTAGTTATCTGCCTCAAATTGATATCTAAACCTATAGCACCTCTAGGAACGTATGGCTTGTATCTAATCACAAATATTATGCTGACATATAATACTCCATTGCAATACTTTACGTGAACCTCCTTCCACTTCAAACCCTTAAACTTCTCGATGAAGTCCTTCTTATGAATAATCTTCAGAGTATACCACTTGTCTCTAAGAATCACTTTCACAACATGGCTATCCATGTCTACCTTAGCATCTTGGTAGTCAAGTCTAGCAGTCATTTTCTTCACAACCGGTTTAGAACCATTATTTTCCTTAGCTGATTTCACTAAGGCTAGTGCTGTTGAATAGATATTCCTAGCTACATGTGCTCTAAAACCATGATCCCTCAGCATCGGATAGAATAGTTGATGCACTTGGCTCTTCTTTGGGATTTTATCTAATTCCCATAAAGCTTCTATACATTTCTGAAGTGCATACTTGTAAACCGTTAAATCCCACAGCAAATCATTAATATTTCCTTCAATAATCTCTGCTCTTGCTTTTAATGTCCTATAGTAAACTCCCTCGGGCATCACCCGATTAGCTCGGGTGATAGACGCCCTCATCGGGTATTCACCGATAAGTGTTAACAGTATACAGATTTATAAGCTTTAGTGTTCAAAATATAAACGGTGAATTTAGGTGGGGTTTATATACGTCTTCGAGGCGAAGGTTGTTAAGACTGGTGAGAAGTACTTGATATATCCTCCAAAGGAATATCAGGAAAAGTTGAAGAAGCTACATGGAGAGAAAGTAAAGGTAATAGTAATCAAGGAAAGTGATTAAAATAATTGGAAGTAATTAAGCCCAAGCTAAGGCTATTGCCAATACTGTGGTGCTGTGCTCTGTCTTACTTTCCTGCCCAGCTCATCTCTTAGACACCATTCTCCGTTGAATGTATCCAGTATCACTATGTCTAATTCATGAGCTAGTCTATCGCTTATAATCACCTCATTCTCTCCAGGGACTATGATGGGAACAGCATCTACTTCATTAGTAGCCCTGTCCTCAAGCATTATAGAGACCTTGAGCATTTCGTTAGCTCTTATGGCTGAGAGATGAGAGCCACCTGCTACCAGATATGAAGATACTGTACTTGAAGGGCTAAGCTCCAATACTCTGGCTAAAGCCATTGGAATTATTATCTCAGGCTCTTCAGTTTCATACCCACTATTCACCAGAGCGCTGGTTTGCACTTCTTTTGAAGTACTCCTTAATCTCAATCTTACCCTTACTCCCAAGGATATACACCCTGATGAGTCTCATCTTACCAATGCGCTTAACCTTCTTAGCAACAGTCATCAATATAAAAGCTCAACTTATTGTAATAAGGTTTTAGTGGTTGCCCGTGCATCATCTTTTGGTAACTATGAGTATTTTGGATACCTGCACGGGCTTCTCCCTCATCCCTTCTTGGGTTTGCATCTGGTCAGGGGCATTCAGGGAGTCCATGAAACCACAGCTCCCCACATCTCGGGTAAGGAGTTTAAGCCCTCTTAATGCTAGGTTCCATGAGGCAACAATATCCCTAGTAACAACATGTCCATTTGGTAATATGATCCACTTATAGTTAATGAACTTCAGTTCTCCCCCTAAAGGTGATGTTTTGGATGTATTTCTTGGGCTCACATAGGTTATTGGCAGTCCTTCAATTAGTGCTTTGTAATGAATGTATGACTGTATTCTATGATAAGTCCATAATGATAACTTTTTGTTAAACTTCTTAGTACCATTTACTCTTTCTCTAAGCTTATTCAAGTCTTCCAATACTATCATAGCATTATACTCCTTAGCTATCTCTGCTACCTTCCTAGAAATGAAATGACATGAGTCCAAGAGAATATTCCTAGCTCTCCTACTGTGTTTTCTAATAGCTTCCCTTATTCCTTTAACATATCTCCATCTCCTAGAGTATTTCCTCTGAATTTTCTCCACAATTACCTTATATGCTAATGCCCTCTTCAACCCATTGAACGGTATGGCACCCATAGTTACTAGGTTGCCTCGTAAATCAATTATGGTGTAAGTTATATTATCGAAGTTAATGTCTATACCCATAATAGTTCTTGGCTGTTTGAACACTACCTCCTTCTCGAACGTGAAGTAAACCCATATATTGTCAACCCTGTAGCTAACGAGAATTTCCTTAAGTTTCCACTCACCATTAAAGTATTTATCTAGATAGCTATACCATTGTAGCTTTAGCTCAATCCACTCATTATTGAGGACAGCTATTCTCAACGTTTTACTATTTACGTCTAGCTTGTAATCTTGATAGTCAAGTCTAGCCGTTAGTTTTCTCAATACTGGTTTACTTCCGTTATTCTTCTTGGTTGCTTTAACAACTTCTCTAGCCCTACGCTCTATCTTATGGCAGTGATGTGCTCGAAATCCCTGCTTTCTTAATAACTTGTAGAACCTGCGGTGTAGTTCTTTCATTGAAGGAATATGGTCTAAGCCCCATATCTGGTCTACTACGTACTGTGTCCAGTCACGGTAGGCTTTCAGGAAAGATAATATAGGCTGGGGATTAGGAGTAACCGCCTTGACCCTAGCGGTTACTCTAACCCTCATCCCCCAGCCACCATGTAGTAGTTAATGCTAGAAAGTCATTTATGTTTTTCTAGCTATTTATACATATGGTGGCTAGATATGAGCATTACTTATGTATTTGAAGCATCTGTGGTTAAGTACACGAAGGACAGAATAGTAATCTACCCACCAAAGGAGTACCAGGAGAAGCTAAGACAGTACCGTGGGAGGAGGATCAAGGTTATAGTAGTAATAGAGCCAGAGTAACATCAAATAGCTCTAGTGGTCTAAGAAACCAGACTGTTTTCATCCATTAAATAGTCTCTATCAGTAATTCAAGAAGCTTCCTTACGTCTTCAAGATTTTTTATGCTTATAGATGGCTTCTCATTACACATGAATATAGCCCTCTCACTATGATTGCTATCATCAGGTCCTTTCAAGGTCTCAAGGCTATACAGGCTATTAAAGCCTATCATCTCATTAGCTCCATAGTGTAAGTCATCAAAGTAGACGGTTATGTCAGGCATCATCTCGACTTTGGAGCCTTTGTATATCTCCCACTTGAAGAATACCTTATTTCGAAGCTTCTCTCCATCAGGCCCTTCCATGCTCTGCAGGAAGTCTGCAACTTGTCTGCACGTATCTTCATAGTCCTCCTTCCTTACACATCCCTTGGCCTCTCTCCCCTCAAGATTTATCCACACTTGGGCCACATAAGCGCCCCAAGACCATGCAATTGTCCTCTCCCAGTCTATAAGGCCTCTTTTATCTAGCTGGCCCAGAGGCATAGGCTTCTCAGGCTTTTCCTTAAGCTTTAAGAGGCCCTCTTCGGCTAGAGCTTCGTTGACGTTGATGCGATAGTGCATTCTCTTGGCTCCATGGTCGCTCATGACTATGACCTTCACATCCTTAGGCAGCTTCTCGAGAAGCTTACCTAGCTCTTCATCTATTTTCCTATAGATGTTAAGCAGGCCTTCCTCAAGCTCTGGATCCTTGACATACCTTGGATGTTCACGGTCAAAGAAGCGCCATAGAGTATGCTGAGCTCTGTCTATGGACATGAGAACCGCTATGGCCAAGTCCCACTCATACTTGGTGAGTACATGGGTTATAACCTTGAAGTCATGTACGACTTTATCGATTAAGGCCTTGTAGAGAAGCTTAGGGTTCATTCTCCTATAATCATGTATATCAATTATATACTTGTCAGCCCCTCCAACAGCTTCAAGCACTTCATACTTAAGCCTGAAAGGCCAGGTGAAGCTACTGCCCACGTTAGGAGTGAAGAAGCCTGATATGACATAGCCCTTGATCTTAGGTGGTGGATAAGTCCCTGGCACAAAGCAGAGAGCCACTTTAAAGCCTTTTCTGCTCATGGCATTCCATATGAAATCCACGTCCTCAACAAGCCTATAGCTGTAGAGGCCATACTTCGTATAGCTCCTCTTGAGCCTATACCTCAGGTCGTAGAGGCCAAAGTGGCCAGGATTGAGGCCACTGAAGGCGGTGAGCCAGGCGGGAATCGTTATAGGAGGAACTGTGCTCTCGACTCTAGTGTAGAAGACATCGTAGAGTTGCTTCATGTGAGGAAGATGGTCAATCCACTCCTCGATCTGCATGGGCTCAGCACTATCTATGCCTATGACTAGGAGTCTGGACATATCATCACCCACCATCTCTTCCCCTCACGTAACCTCAGCCTATAGTACTTTAGCGTATCTATTTAATGAACTTGACTCATTCAAATCACCACCGCATAAGGTTGAAAACCATGAGGATGGTCCTCATACTTAAAGCTATTATTAACATTCCGATTGAAATCATCAGCACCCGGGGTGGTAGCCTCTTACAGGCATATGATGCTAGAGGACTTGCTAATGCTCCTCCAATGATTAGACCAACAATTATCTGCCAATGTACTAACCTAATCGTTGAGAGAAAAGTCGCAACTTCAGCTACAGTTACAAAGAACTCTGCAAGATTGACTGAGCCAATTACAATCCTAGGACTGTGCCCTTTTGCCACCAAGGTAGATGTTACTATTGGACCCCAACCACCACCTCCTATCGCATCAAAAAATCCTCCAACCAACCCTAACAGGAAGATTTTAGTCTTCACTTCTCCTGTTCGGAAGTTTTTGAGCGCTTTCCTAAGTATTATCACGCCCATTATAAGCAGGTAGAGAGCAACAAATGGTTTAATTATCTCCTCTGATATAGTAGTGAGAATATATGCTCCTAGAACACCACCCACTACTCCTGAAATCAGAAGCTTCTTAAGAAGCCTACTATCAATGTTTCCAAGCTTTAAGTGTGAAAGCCCAGACGCAGCAGTCGTGAATATCTCTGCCGTGTGAACACTCGCACTTGCCACAGCTGGTGATATGCCTATACTGAGCAAAAATGTTGTTGAGCAAACCCCATATGCCATTCCAAGGGCGCCATCGATTATCTGAGCAGTAAACCCTATGATAGCAAAGGTAATTATGTCTTGAATCAAATTATCCACGCTCCCGTATGTGTAGACTTCTCACTTTAGGGTTAGTCTCCATGAGCATGAGGCTTACGGCCCCTCCTGCCTATGTAGCCTAAGGAGCCTTTCACGAATATTTATCTCATCAAGATACCTGACGACGGGGGAAGGGAGTATGTTCCTCCATCGCCCATCATTAGACATTATCGACTTCCTCAGCTCGGTGGCTGAGACCTCGATTAGTCTATGCACGTTTCTATGACCAGGAAACACTATGTACCCGAGTAGATTGAAGGCGATCACCATGGGAGGCTTGTTGCCTATGAACACCGTATCTTCAGGGTTCATTCCTAGTAACTTCTCAACCTCCTTAGCCCACCTTAGAAGAGGATGATCAGTGAATATGGCCTTGTCTTCATAGGGAATGCCGGTTCCCTTGCCAAAGTCCGGGACCTTCACTAAGCTCACTCTATCAGCATCGAGCTCAGCCCATTTAATGAGCCTTCTCCAGCATTCAAACCTCTCCTCCACCGTAAGCGGGTCCTTGAAGTCAAGTTTAGTATCACGAATTCCTATTACGACGTGCTCTGCAATCCTAAGCCCTAACTTCACGCTCTCAAGGTGACCTTGATGAGGAGGCTGAAATCTCCCCAAGTATACTGCCAGGCGATATTTACCGCTCATGCTCTTATCCTCGCCACGTAGTATAACTTACATATCACTGAGTTAATAAGCATTCATAAAGGTTAAATAATGGAAATGTAAGTGATATATCACGGTGATAAGGCTAATGGCTAAGGAGGAGAAGAAGCGAAGAGATTACGTGAACATATCAATCCCTAGGCCACTCTATGAGAGACTAGCCAAGGCTCTTGAGGGGACAGGCTTCAGAAGCCCTACTGAGTACATAGTGTTCCTCATAAGGAAGCATATACCACTTCTTGAATCAAAAGATGTGAAGAAAAGGCTGAAGGCTCTGGGATATCTGCCTGAGGATGAGGAACTCTAGCACATTACAGGTAGCCGAGCGCTCTCAGTCGCCTTTTGATCTCCTCTTCCTCCTCAGGAGTATAAGGTCTCTCAGTGGTCTCTTCCTCAAGCACCTGTTCCAGTACAAAGCACACGAACTCTTCAACGGATTTAAATCCTCCATGCTTATCTATGAACTCCTTGATCTTGTCGTATAACGCCTTAGGTATCTCCACGCTGACCTTTTCAGTTCCCTCACCATTCAAGGCATGACACCAGTACTATTATAGAGAGGGGCTTTTTAGGAATTGCGTAGACCTCATGTGAATGGCTATGCATCTCTTATGCTATTGAATACAGAACCTTACCATCCTGATCATGACCAATGTGAAGACTTTAATATCGATGGATGAACTGGTCATGATGCGAAAGGAAAAGCACTCCTTCGTATGAAATCGCTGGGGTCATTTACATGCCTCCAAAGGCCTCTCCTGAAGCTGATGACTTGAATGCCGAGCTCATCTATTGTGGTGTCCGTCATAAGAGGCTCGTTAAGGTTAGCACTTACTATGAGATATGCACGAGTATTCGACAAGACGTTGTCATCTCCATCAAGTAGTTCTACTTTAAACCTACTCCTTGAGACTAACTCACATGTTCTGCCAAGTGCAAGCTCAACCTCTATGAGTTCAAAATCTCTTGATAGGTCTAGGCCTAGCGCCTTAGCATCCTCGGAAGACACCATTACGACTGGTACTGGACTTTCAGCTCCACCTTCAACTAGGGCTATTATAGTTCTTGAAATCCCCTTACGTTCATTGACAAGACGAACTTTAACTCTAACCACCAAGAGCCTCACCTATTCTCAGTAAAATATACATCGGCCATATCAACCACCATGACGAGTATTCAGCAGCTTTGACCAAGCCAGTACCCACTGGTTATACAACCTGAGAGAAATATATTCACAGTGGTCATGGTTATTTGAAATACTATCAGTTCTAATTCATGACTGTTTATGGTTAAAAGCTTCTGGTTATAAGTTCATTTTGGTGATATCCTGCCTAGCAAAGACCTGTTCAAGAGTCCACCTCCTGAGTATAGAGGAATTCCATTTTGGTCAATAAACGATGAGCTCATTCCCGAAGAGATCTCTAGACAGGTCAGATTGCTTAATGAGGGAGGCTATGGAGGGGCCTTCTTCCATGCAAGAGAGGGACTGAAGACGACCTTTCTAAGCGAGGAGTGGTTTAAATGCTTTAAGGCAGCTGTCGATGAAGCAAGGAAGCATAACATGACTATATGGATATATGATGAGCTCTGGTGGCCATCTGGCTTTGCTGGAGGACTGGTTCCTGCCCTAGGCCCTAAGTACAGAGCGAGAGCTCTTGTCCTTATAATGGATGGAAGAGCCTATGATGGAGAGGACGTCCTAGCTGTCTTCAGATGTAAGCTGAGCCCTGAAGGCATACCACTCGACTATGAGCCTGCTGAACGAGGAGAGGAGAGAGCAGGATATCTATACTTGAACTTCGTCAAGTATACAGCATCCGTGGGAGAAACTTGGTTCTGCGGACTCAGCTACGTCGACCTGCTGGACTCAGGCGTAGTCAAGAAGTTCATTGAGCTAGCTTATGAACCATATGCTAAGAGGTTCAGAGATGAGTTTGGGAAGATAATACCAGGTGTCTTCACTGATGAGCCTAATTTTTCACTAAGCAGGCCGCCTAGAAGGCAAAGAATGCCACCTAGAGGTCCTAGAATACCACCCTTCGCTATACCATGGACTGATAGGCTGCCTGAGAAGTTCAGAGAGCTCAATGGCTATGACATAGTGCCGAAGCTTCCAGAGCTATTCTTTGACATAGGCAACTACATGAAGACAAGGTATGATTTCTGGAGAACCATAACTCTCCTATTCATCGAGGCCTTCTCAAGGCAGATATATGAGTGGTGTGATAAACATGGCCTCAAGTTCACGGGGCACTATCTTGATGAGGATAGCCTATTGTCACAGATGTTGAGCATAGGCGCTGCCATGCCTCACTATGAGCACATGCACATTCCTGGGATAGACCATTTAGGTATGCAGATATGGAGAGGACTACTGACTGTAAAACAAGTCGCAAGTGTAGCTAATCAGCTCGGAAGGCAAAGAGTTCTATGTGAAGTATATGGATGTACAGGGAACTATCCTACATTTGAAGATCGCAAGTGGATTGGAGATTGGCTTCTCGTAATGGGAGTAAACCTTCTAAATCATCATCTAGTACCCTACTCCATGAGAGGTCGTAGGAAAAGAGATTATGGACTGAACTTCCACTGGAGCCAGCCATGGTGGAGATACAATAAGCTCATAGAGGATTACTTCGCTAGGCTCAGTTACGTACTCTCTCAAGGTAAACGTATAGCTCCTGTCCTGGTCATACATCCCATAGGCAGTGCATGGGCTCTCTATACACCTCTTAATGAAGAGAAGGTGAGGGAGCTGGACGATGCATTCTATAGGCTTCTCAGAACACTGCTCACGCTTCACGTGGATTTCGAGCTAGGCGATGAGATATTGATGACCAAGTATGCCCATGTCAGAGGTTCAGAGCTTATAGTAGGTCAAGCGAGGTATAGAGCTGTAATAATACCTCCAAGCGTAACGTTGACTAGGTCAACTGTGAAACTCCTCAAGGAGTACATCGAGAAAGGAGGATTAGTCATAGCGATAAAGCCCTTACCATCATTGATCGATGCAGTACCCAGCGAAGAGATAGGCAGGCTATTGAGCAGGGCTAGAGTAATTGAGCGAGTTGATAAAGAGCTTCTAGCCAGGGCGTTGAAGGAGGTACCTAAGCCAGTAGTCATTGAAGGTGATAATGAAGGTGATGTATTATACTGCCTCAAGGAAGCAGATGGTAGCTTCATACTGTTTCTCGTCAATACTAGTCGAGTCAGAAGACACTACATAAAGGCAGGTGTTGAGGGCATATACCATGTGGAGCTATGGGATCCCTTCACAGGCCAAATCATTGATCAGGAGGTGGAGGTCAAGGATAATCGCACGTGGATCAGCCTTGAGCTGGCGCCTGTTAGCTCTCGACTTTACGTGCTTTATCCTGGAGAGCCTATAAGTAGAGGAGGAGATGATGAGGTAGTGACTGCCTACAGTATGGAGCTGAACAGAGCTTGGAGATTGAAGCGCCTAGACCCTAACGTGCTAGTTCTTGACTACTGTAGATACAGAGTTAAAGGTGCATGGAGTGATGTAGTGCCAGTGTGGAGAGCACATGATGAGATAGTCGAGAAGGGATTAGGCACTAAGTTCACCCTCAGATTTGAGTTTGAGTCCAAGATCGATCTTAAGGATAGGAGGATCTATCTGGTCATTGAGAGGCCTGAGAGGTATAGGATAAGAGTTAATGGAGTTGAAGTGAAGCCTAAGGCTGAGAAGTACTGGATCGACTGGAACTTCGCGATGATAGACGTATCTGGCTTAGTTGGAAAAGGACTTAATACCATAGAGCTTGAGGGAACTGTGGACCTAGAGCCTGAGATTGAATGCATCTACATACTTGGGGATTTCGGTGTAGAGATAGGACCTAAAGGCTGCTCCTCAATAGTAGAGGAGCCTGTAGAAGTTGATTTAGGTGATCTATGCAGAGTAGGCTATCCATTCTATGTAGGCAAGATTATGTTAGAGAAGGACATTGAGCTTAAAGTCCCCAGAGGAGCAAGAGTAGTGTTGGACATGGAGAAGCTTGATGCGGCTCTAGTCATTGTTTATGTGAATGAGAAGGAAGCTGGTAAAGTGATCTTGAGGAGAGAAAGTCTTGACATAACAGAGTACGTACATAGCGGCATGAACAAGATAGAGATACTGCTCATAGGAACCTTGAGGAATGCACTAGGGCCTCTGCACTATAGAGGAGGAGACCCTGAGTTCATAGGGCCTGAGACCTTCAGGGATATAGCCCACTGGACTGATGAGTACATATTAAGACCCTTCGGTTTGACTAAAGTTAAGCTTAGAGTTATGAAGCCTACAGAGTCATGAATATAATGGAGGCTGGTAAAGTGCCCATGAGTAGAGAGGAGTATCTGATAGCAGTCTACGATATAGGTAAGACAAATAAGAAGTTCTCTCTCTTCACGAGCGATCTAAAGCCTGTTTACGGCACCTCCATGAGGATAGAGGAGAAGACTATAGGTGGTATCCTATGTGATGATATTGGAGCCATTGTGGGATGGATGAGGAGAGTTCTTGATGAAATTCCTAGAAGAGAGGACGTTAGAGCCATCGCTATAACTACCTTTGGAGCAACAGGAGTCCTTCTTGATGAGAAAGGAGAGCTCGTATTTCCCGTGGTCTCCTATAATCATGAAATAGAGCCTAGCATCAGAGAGAAGTTCTATGAAACCTTTGGAAGTCCTGAGGAGCTATACTTGAGAACTGGGACTCCACCATATGGTCAACTTCTCAACTTTGGCATTCAGCTCTACTGGCACAGAGAAGTTCGCCCAAGGGTCTATGAGCGAAGCAAGAACATACTCTTCCTGCCTCAGTATCTATCCTTTGTCATGACCGAGGTAAAGTCAGTTGAGATAACGTCAGTTGGCTGTCATACGTACTTATACGATATAGTCGATGAGGACTGGAGCCATGTAGCCAGAGACCTGGATGTGCCGTCTAGATTTCCAGAGACCTTCACCGAAGTATGGAGACCTATAGGGAGAGCTAAATGGCTTGAGGAGGCCTTAGTTACCACAGGAATACACGACTCAAATGCCTCACTTCTTCCCTTCTTACTAACTGAGGAGAGTGGTAACTTTGTACTGGCCTCGACTGGCACTTGGTGTGTTTTCATGTGTCCTGGTCTAGCCTATGAGCCCTCAAAGGATGACCTCTATAGAGATGTCCTCTACTACATAGACGCCTTCAGCAGACCCATCAGATCCTCGAGGTTTAAAGGAGGCTTTGAGTTTGATCACTACATGAATCTCATCATGAGGGCCTTTCGCTTAGGGCGTGGTATAATAGACCTAGATGTAGACGTTAGACTGCTAAAGAACATCCTAAGGAGAAAAGAGGTCTTCATAGTGCCCACTCTTACTCCAGGCTCAGGACAATTCCCTCGATCAAAGGGAAGGATCATAGGCAGCAACATCTTCTTCAGTGACCTTAGGCTAGCATACCATGTACTGAACCTCTCCATGGCTATACAGACGTATTTCGCTGTAAAAGCCATATTCAAGAGGAGGAGCCTGAAGGGATTAAGAATGTTTGTGGTAGGCGGCTTCGCTAGGAACAGATTATACCTCAAGCTCCTAGCTACCATATTCAGGGATGCAGAAGTGCTAAGAGCTGGTTACACCGACCTCACCAGCCTAGGAGCGGCTATAACAGCCAAGGCTGCCTATGAGGATGTATCGCCATGCGATATAGATAGAGAGCTCATAGAGTCCATAATAGCGGAGAGGCGTGTGAAGCCTATCGATGTAGAGGAGAACCTGCTCATGGAGTACATAGATGAATTCGAACATCACTGTCAAAGCGAGAAGTGGTAGAGACAAATGATAAAAAGAGGAACAACTTTGGAATTCTAGAAGGTCAATATGTAGCGCTTGACTACATCAATAACCTTTGCCTGGTCAGCTGACTCTCGTGCCTCTTCTAGCTCATCCTTGTGAGCGTATATGGCCAAGGCCTTCTTCATGAGATTGCCGAAGATTTCCTTCGAGAGGCGCATTCCCTTGACAGGATCCATTCTGTACGTGAACTGGTCTTCCGTATACCATCCATCATATCCCACATCTATGGTTGCGTAGAGATAGTCGACGAAACGCCATATGTCACCAGTGCCAAAGACCCTATCCTCATCATTGCTGTGAAGCTTAGCAGTATTTATGTGTATATTGCTAATGGGAACTCCCATCTTGTGAAGGACATATACTGTGAAGGCTGGTTCAACGGCGTACATCTGCTCATGCCCATAGTCTATGGTGACACCCATCACTTGCCCTCCCAGCTCCTTGTTTATGGTGTAGGCAATCCATCCCGCGAGATGTGTAGTTGGTATGATCATATTGCCTTCCTTAGGCTCCTTGAGCTTGGCCTCAACACCAAACTTCAAGCCCAGCTCCTTGCAGCGCTTAGCAGCCTCACGACAAGCCTCTAGGAACCATTCAAACTGCTTGCCATAATTGACCTCAAAGTTATAGTCCCATCCATCCTGACCAGGCCAGAAGCTTACCACTTCACAGCCTATCCTCTTGGCCAAGTCCACAGCCTCTAGTAGAACTTCAAGTGCTCTCTCACGTACCTCCCTCTTTGGATGAGTGACGCTTCCAAGTTTCCACCTTGGGTCAGTGAACATGTTGATGTTCATGGTCGTGGGCTTAAGCTTATACTTCTCAAGCAGCTCCTTGACCCTTGTCACTATGTCCTCATTTACCTTGAGCTTCTCATCTAGGAACACCGTGTTGTGAAACTCTATTCCCTCAATGCCTGCCTTAGCTACACGCTCCATCTGAGCCTCAATACTACTATCAAGCTCTGGCCAATAGCCCTTGGTAGCGAATCTATCTAGGAAGTCACCAGCGGCCCAATGACCGGCAGCGAACCTTATCTCAAAATCCCTGAAGAACTCGTCCAGCTTATCTCCTTCAAGATAGCCCTTGTAGTACTCCTCGAGCTTAGCTAAATTCTCCTTAGTTATCCTCATCCAAAATCACCAGCAATAAAATCTATACAGTGGCTATCAACTTAAAAGCTAATCAAAGACTGTCCAACGTCCAGAGCATGATCGTAGTGCATAGGATGTCTTGAATAAGGAGTATTTAAAGAAATGAATAAGAGCTACTAACCAAGATACTGCTTCCAGAACCTCACGCTCTCTTTCAAGTCCTCCAGAACCCTCTCCTCCCTGGCCTCAAAGGGATGTATTATCTCAAGTGCCAAGAGGACCTGCCTAGCGCCTGACCTATCGAGAGCCTCAAGTACTTTATCAGGCCTTATGATGCCTACTTTATTGTACTCCTCAGTGAAAGGCCAGTGCCTATCAGCTTTGCCATCAGTCTGCTGGACATGAAGAACAGGAGACTCAGCTCCAAGCTCCTCAAGCCAAGCATAAGGATCCAGGTCACGCCTGCTCTCAACCTTCCATGCACAAGCATGACCAAGGTCTATACATAGCTTGATAGGAACACTAGCACCTTCATTAACCTCCTTGAGGAGCCTTTTTGCCTCAGATATTGTGCATGGTGGCTCACGCACCACAGGCATGGGCTCCCAGAGAAGCATCTCAAGGCCATACACCTTGGCCACAAAGGATAGTGCCCTTAAGCTCTCCAGTAGGCCTTCAATGAGCCTTCTCCTTCTAGCTTCATCCAGATAATCCCTCCAGCTCATAGCAGCTACATGGCCTCCTGTGGCCTTAGCACCAAGCTCAGAGGCCACCCTTATAGCACTGACATACCAGTCCATGGCGTCATAGCGCATCAGAGGATTGGGATGCATCAATAGGTTGAAGCTATAAGCCGCTAGTCCTGTGAAGGTGCTGTGAAGTTCAAGCCCATATTCTTTGCAGGCCTCCTTTATCTCAGATATCATGTATGATAAGGTTGGCTCCTTGGTCCTAGGGTCGAGCAAGTCATAGGAGAACTGGACATGCTTAAGCTCCAGCTCGGACGATATGATCTCTGCCCAAGCCCTTGGCTCAGGCCATCTCTTCACAGCAAAACAATTGTTTATTCCCAAGATAGCCTCCACCATACGCTCCTCCCAATCCTTAATTCTACATGCTGAGGATTTATCTGAACATGAGAGGCTCCACATCGTGGCCCATCATAGACCCTCACTGAGTGAAGATCGCTCTTTCAAGCCATTTCTTGCTCTAAGTTAAATGCTCGAAGAAAATCCTCGCTTGAGCTTCAACACTAGGTCTTTGAGTTAGCCTTTTAACTCTCAAGCTCGAACTAGTCATCGGTGCACCAAGTGGAGACGCTCATACTCCTCAGCGTACTAGGTCCTATCATAACAATAATAGCCTCAGTTAGTAGTCTCGCGTACTGGCTTGGCAAGAAATTCGCTCACATAGATGAGGGATTCAAACAAGTGGATGAGAGATTCAAGGAGATGGATAGGAGATTTGAACAGATAGACAGAAGGTTTGAACAAATAGATAGAAGATTCGAACAGATAGACGAGCGATTTAGGCAAGTAGATAGGAGGTTTGAGCAGATAGATGAGAGGTTCAAGCGAATAGACGAGAGATTCACAGCTTTAGAGAAGAGAATCGAAAGCCTAGAGAGAAGAGTAGGAGGCTTGGAGGAGAGGGTAGGAGGGCTAGAGAGGAGGTTTGGTAACTTCACCCAAGCCATCACTAGAGCATCAATTGAAGCTCATTCCGTCATAGCCGACTTCCTCAGCATAAAAGATATAGTAACCAGCAAAGAGGCAGAGTTCCTGAAGAAGAGGATTAAAGGAATATTTGAAGTCTACACCGCAGCAATCCCTAACCCCTTGACCAAGGAAGAGCTTGAGTTCATACTGAAGGTATTCAGCAAGCCCCTTGATGAGATAACAATCGAGGAGATGGACAGAGCCTATGAGATAGGCAAGAGACTCTTCTCAGAAGACTTCGATGAAAGAGGCTTCATACTAGCAGTAGGAGCAGCATACATCAGAGCATACCTAAGGAGCAAAAAGTATAAAGAGGAAAGGAAGGCCCAACGTCAACAATCTCAGCAAGAAACGTAGGCTAAGGTCACAATAGCTTGATGACATACACAGCTCAGACGAGAGAATTATGCAAGCCATGTTGAAGCCCCATGAGAATTCTCCTTGTCTTGCATGAGTCTGCCAGGTCTTACTTTGAGGACATAGTGAATAATGTACAGGAGAAATCCTTATATACGTACATACGTATACCGCTGGTGACTCTGATTGACCAGGAAGATCAAGGTCACGCTCTCGTTAAGAGAGGATCTAGTCAGAAGGGTGAAGAGCAAGCTTGCCTAAGTGGTAAGACTTTTAGTGAAATTGTAGAAGAATTTCTGACTATGTATGATGAACTTGAATTTCTCAATGGGCTATGTGAAGCACTAGGCCTAGAGAAGAGGTTCTACACAAGCTCAGAAGTAATGGTT